>Ga0164294_10000120_pt1 | contig 71868 bp, 88 predicted proteins | sample GEODES005metaG_FD_111479 | JGI IMG/M metagenome (GOLD analysis project Ga0164294, IMG submission 111479) | Oligotrophic lake water microbial communities from Sparkling Lake, Wisconsin, USA - GEODES005 metaG | ecosystem: Environmental > Aquatic > Freshwater > Lake | place: USA: Sparkling Lake... | reverse complement strand
GATTTTTATCTTACTTGTATAGAATTACGATTCTGTATAAGCTGGTTTTTGAATATAAATCCTTACTTTGAGCCTTTTAACACGCTTTGGGAGTGGACTGATCCCTTCTTTAATTTCGGTCGAGGTATGTTTCCCAGAATTTTTATGATGGATTTTTCTTCAGTAATAAGTTACCAAATTTTAGCTTCGATACGAGATGCATGTGACCGTGTATTTTATATGCATAAGATTTATGTTGGCGAACCGCTTAGTGCGGAAATTCAACGATTTCTTGAAACCTATCATCAGTCTCAATAAATTGTATATTAAATTTTAAAAATTATTAACTTCTTTTTATTAGAATAGAAAGAAGTTAATAATTTTCTAAAATTGATATTACAAACTTATTATTTACTTTTATCGATTCCTAACTTTTTTATTTGATTTAATTTTTTTGCTTTTACTTAAAATTTAGTTCATTTATTAAATAAAGGGACTATATTATTTTTATTTTTATTTTCATTTGATTATTTATTATAATTTAAGGGGGTCTTTTAATGTTACTGGTTTAAAAATATTTTTTAAATATAAACTTTTATTTTAAAAAGTATTAGTTATTTATTACATTAATACTTAACAATAAAAAATTATTCCTAATTGGCACAAAAACAAATCATTCGCAAAGGAATTTGTAGAAAATGACTGCAATAATATTAGAAAAAAATTTAGGCCAAACAAGTACTTGGGAGCGTTTTTGCTCTTGGATTACATCAACTGAGAACCGTTTATATATCGGTTGGTTTGGTGTTGTAATGATTCCATGCTTGCTTACAGCAGCATCATGCTACATTATCGCGTTTATTGCTGCTCCACCAGTTGATATTGATGGTATTCGTGAGCCTGTTGCAGGTTCATTAATGTACGGAAATAACATCATTTCAGGTGCAGTAATCCCTTCTTCTAATGCTATTGGAGTTCATTTCTATCCTATCTGGGAAGCTGCATCTGTAGATGAGTGGTTATATAACGGTGGTCCTTACCAATTAGTTGTATTACACTTCATTATCGGTGTTTGCTGCTGGATGGGTCGTGAATGGGAATTATCATACCGTTTAGGTATGCGTCCATGGATATTTGTAGCTTTCTCTGCTCCAGTAGCAGCAGCTTCTGCAGTGTTCGTAGTATACCCAATTGGTCAAGGTTCATTCTCAGATGGTATGCCATTAGGTATTTCAGGTACGTTTAACTTCATGCTTGTATTCCAAGCTGAACATAACATCCTTATGCACCCATTCCATATGGCTGGTGTTGCTGGCGTATTTGGTGGTTCATTATTCTCTGCTATGCACGGTTCATTAGTGACTTCTTCATTAATCCGTGAAACAAACGAATTTGAATCATCTAATAATGGTTATAAATTTGGACAAGAGGAAGAAACATACAACATCGTAGCCGCTCACGGTTACTTTGGACGTTTAATTTTCCAATATGCTTCATTTAACAACTCTCGTGCATTACACTTCTTCCTTGCAGCTTGGCCAGTAGTTGGAATTTGGTTAACAGCTTTAGGTGTTTCAACTATGGCTTTCAACTTAAATGGTTTCAACTTTAACCAATCAGTTGTTGATTCTCAAGGTCGTGTTATCAACACTTGGGCAGATATTATTAACCGTGCTGATTTAGGTATGGAAGTAATGCATGAGCGTAATGCTCATAACTTCCCACTAGATTTAGCTGCAGGCGAAATATTACCTATCGCTTTAGTAGCTCCAACAGTTAATGCTTAATTAAATTGTTCTAGTTACATAGCAGATAACTAACTTCTTTATTTTAAAGAAGTTGGTTATCTTCCTTTTTCATTAAAATTTCATCAAAATCTCATCAAAACTTCATTAAAACAAAAAAACCATAAATCCTATGTTAAAAAATTTATTAAAACGTTTAAGTAGTTTAGGGGCCAACAATATTAATATTATAGTTACTGTTACCTTATTTACGGTTGTTCTTGTTAAAGTTTTGCTAACAGATTTATAAGATAAAGAAATAAGGCCAATCATTAGTCCATAAGATAGCTAATGTATTGGCCTTATTTCTTTATCTTCGAATTAAAGCTGGTAAGCGGACTTGAACCGTTAACCTACTGATTACAAATCAGTTGCTCTACCAATTGAGCTATACCAGCTAATAGAATTATACTTTAAGAGTCAAAATTTTACTACATTGAGTATAGCAATATTTTTCAATGTAGTCAAAAAATTAACGACAATTTATTTAACAAAAATTAATTTATATATTTTGCTGAATTATTTTATTCTTTAAAAGTTATAACAGATTATTTAACATATTAGGCTTAAATTTTTGAAAAATTTGAAGTTTTGCTTTTAAATAATTTTTATTTTGACATTTAAGAATAATCATTTTTTTTTCTTGTACTACTTTTTTTATTTTTGGAATATGCTTATCCAATAATATTATAATTTGAGCTTGAGAAATTTTGTTTGTAAATATTAATTTATAATTTTTATTTTTAAAACAATCTTTAATCAGATATTTTGAAATTGAGTAATTATAAATATAAAGACAAGGTAAATTTTTTTTTTCTTTTTTTTCAGTTAAGCTATTTTTATAGTTTGAATTTAAGTTGTTAGATATTATTTTAATTTGTTTTTTATTATTATAATTTCGTATTTGAAAAAGTGGGTTTATTCCTTTTAAGATTCGATCAATTGCTAATTCACTATTTTCATATACTATCCATAAATTGTTTGCTTTTAATTCAATAATAATTTCAAATGTTGACAAGCCCTTTCTTTCAATAATCGTTTTTTTACTGTTTCTTTTTTTTGCTTCTTCATCACCTAAAGTAACATATTCTAAACCTCCAATTAATTGAGAGAGCGTTGGATTTTTTAATAAATTTAATAAAAAATAGCCATGTGCTGTGGCAATTAATTGGACACCACGTTCAGCAATTGTTTGTGTTGTTTCAGCTTCTTTTTGAGTTCCGATTTCATCGATAACAATGACTTCAGGTGTATGATTTTCGACGGCTTCAATCATAATCTTTTCCTGGGGTTTGTTTGTTTCAAGTTGCATACGGCGTGAAGAACCGATTCCATTATGACTAATATCATTACCACCACCAATTTCATTTGCAGTATCAATTATAATAACCCGTTTATCATTTTCTGATGATAATACATTCGATATTTCACGAATAATTGTTGTTTTTCCTGAGCCAGGTTGACCTAAAAATAATATTGATTTTTTTGTTTCAAGTAAGTCGCGAATAATTGTTATTCCTCCAGAAATATTTCTTCCTATACGACATGTTAAGCCTATTACCAATCCATCTTTATTTTTAATGCAGCTTATCCTATGTAAAGTTTTATTTATTCCTGTTCGATTATCATTATTAAATTTGTTTAAAGAATTGATAATGTTACTTATTTCAAAATTATTGATTGGTTTTAATGATATATATTCATAATGACTACAAAATCGGGCTTGTGGTATTTTGCCTAAATCAATAATTATTTCAATTAATTTTGATCTTTCAGGGTGTACTAACAAAATTGATTTTATTCTATCAGGAAAAATATTTAATATTTTTTCTAAACTATTTTTTATTTCCATTTAAAAATTTTTTACTTTAGTTCAAACTAATTTTTTAAGTGGGTTGCCTGGGATTCGAACCCAGAACTTTTCGGTTAAAAGCCGAGTACTCTACCATTGAGTTAGCAACCCCATGAGCCCATATTAACAAAATTTTTTATTTTTATAAATATTAAAATTTTATTTACTTTATTTTAAATTTGATATATATTCAATTTGCTAATTTCTATTGATAATAATTTAAATTAAAAATTTAGAGGAAATAATAATGTCAAATATCCATGTAATTGGGCAATTACTTTCATCAGCCTTAATTTTATTATCCGGTCCAATTGTTATTTTATTACTTTCTATTAAGAAAGGTAATTTGTAATTATCTGTTATGAGGAGTTATTTAACTCCTCATTAGTTTACCTATTTACATTTTTAAAAAATATGATTTAATTAACTGTAGGGTGGTTAGCTCAGCGGTAGAGCGTCTGCCTTACAAGCAGAGGGTCACTGGTTCGAATCCAGTACTGCCCATTTTAGATATCTTTCTCTTCTTCTTTTTTTAAAATAATACCCCTTAGTCGTATATTTTCCCATCCGATACCGCATAAAATTATAAAAATTAAAACTTGGCTTAATAATAAAATTGGATCAAGTCTCCATCCATTTAAAATAATAATACAGCTGTAAGTTACTCCTAATGTTGAAAAAAAGAGGTCTAAGTCTCTAGACAAATTATATTTTATGATTCTTAAGAAAAATAAAATAAAAACAGCAAATAGAATAAAAATACCTAATAAAATTGCTGGGTTAAACCCTATATTAATCATTTTTAATTGCGTGTAAGAGGATCATTTGAGCTTACCCAAATAACAGCACCACTTATTGCAATAAGGACTGAAGCACCTGCAATTATACTCAAAACGAATCCAGATAAAGTTGATGTCATATTATTTTTATGATTTAGATTTTGTAATATTAAAAATTATAGTTGAAAATTAAATTTTTAAATTAATATTTTTAAAGCTGATAATTTAATCTTCATGTTCTTCAAATGGATCGGTTAATGATTTTGATTCTGGTCCAAACGAACTATAGACTGAATAGCCTGTTATACCTATAAGTAATAATGAAATAAAAATAATAAAAATTAAAGAAGTTTCCATTTTCGATTTTTATAGAACATTTACTACTATTTTAGCATTTTTTTTTTAAATTGTAATAAAATTTTTAAGAATAAAAAATAAATAAGTTTTAGAATTCTTGATAATCATCTTTTAATTATCAAGAATTTCTATATTAAATTTGTTTAAATGTTATCACTCCAAGTTACATTAACATTATCTAATATTAATGATGAGTTATAAATTTGAAGAATAATTAATAAAAATATTAAAAATAGTACCATCGTTACTGCCATGATTGGTGTTGTACCCCAACCTGGTGCAACTTTTCCGTATTCTGCATTTAGTGGGCGTAAAATTTCTCCTAATCTTGTTCTTAATGCCATAATTTATTATCAAATATACTATGAATACATGCAATAGTCTAAATTTTATATAAAAATTTATAAAAATTTTAGTTTTTCGTTACTTACCAAGTACACGTGGAGTTTCTCTAAAGAAAACTGCAAAAAATAGGATCAATAATGTTCCGATCAATAAAAAAGTATATACTAATGCTTCCATTTTTTCTTTATAAAGATTTTACTATTTGTTAAACGGTACCTTGTTTACGAGTTGATCTATCACCCAATTTAGTATAGATACCAAATTCTACTTGCTCCGTAACTTCTGCTCCAATACCTGTAAAAACATCTCGGAATAAAGTACGTGCACCATGCCATAAATGTCCAAAGAAGAATAATAGGGCTAAATTTACATGTCCATATGTATACCATCCACGTGGACTACTACGGAATACGCCATCAGATTCTAAACTTGTACGATCAAACTCAAAAACTTCACCTAATTGAGCTTTTCTAGCAAATTTCTTTACAGTTGGTGCATCTTTAAATGATTGTCCATTTAACTTACCACCATAAAAATTCACATTTACACCTACTTGTTCAATACTATATTTTGATTCAGCTCGTCTAAATGGAATATCTGCTCGAATAATACCATCACGATCAACTAAAATAACGGGGAATGTTTCAAAAAAGGCTGGCATACGACGTACAGTTAATTCACGACCTTCTTTATCAAAAAAGATTGGATGCCCTAACCAAGATTCGGGAATTCCATCCCCTTTATTCATTGGTCCTGCTCGGAATAATCCACCTTTAGCAGGGTTATTACCAATATAATCATAAAATGCTAATTTATCCGGAATTTTAGACCATGCATCTGCTTGTGATAAACCTTCACTTACAGAAATTTCTACACGACGTTCAATTTCTTGTAAAAAATATCCACTATCCCATTGATAACGTGTTGGCCCAAATAATTCGATTGGAGTAGTTGCATTTCCATACCACATCGTACCAGATGTAACAAATGCAGCCCAAAATACTGCTGCAATACTACTAGATAATACAGTTTCAATATTACCCATACGTAAAGCACGATATAAACGCTGTGGTGGTCGAATTGTTAAATGAAATACTCCTGCAAGTATTCCTAATGTACCAGCGGCAATATGGTGAGATGCAATACCACCACCGCTAAATGGGTTAAAACCATTTGCACCCCAATCCGGACTTACTGGTTGTACTTTACCTGTAATTCCATAGGCATCTGATATCCATATTCCTGGTCCAAATAATCCTGTTACATGAAATGCTCCAAATCCAAAACATAAAAGACCAGATAATAATAGATGTATACCAAAAATTTTGGGTAAGTCTAGTGATGGTTCATCTGTTCTTGGATCGCGGAATAGTTCAAGATCCCAATATACCCAATGCCAAATTGCAGCAAGAAAACAAAGGCCCGATAAAACGATATGTGTTAAAGCAACGCCTTCATAACTCCATAGTCCAGGGTTTGAAACGCTTTCGCCTGTAATACTCCATCCACCCCATGAATCTGTAATCCCTAATCTTGTCATAAATGGCATTACATACATACCTTGACGCCACATTGGATTTAATACTGGATCAGATGGATCAAAAATTGCTAACTCATAAAGTGCCATTGAACCAGCCCAACCTGCTACAAGTGATGTATGCATTAAATGGACTGCAATTAATCGACCAGGGTCATTTAAAACAACTGTATGAACGCGATACCAAGGTAGTCCCATTTTTATTGGTCTCCTAAATTAAAAAAACAAAGTTTTTAGCTTTCTTACATATAAATACACAAATAAGATTATAGTCTAAAAATATTAGGATATTAATATTAATAGTCTAATATTTTTAGATTTAATATTATTTGATAATTGTCTTTACTCCTGATGGTAAATTAATACTTAATAGGGAGTTTGTTGTATCTTGTTTTATTGGGTAAATATCTATTAGACGTGAATATTTTTTAATTTCAAAATGCTCGCGTGCATCTTTGTTAACATGAGGAGATCTTAAAACACAATAAATTCGTTTTTTTATTGGTAAAGGAATTGGGCCAACAATTTTTGCCCCTGTTAGCTGAATTTTATCTATAATTTCTTTACATGAAATATTTATTAATTTAGAATCGAATGATTCTAATTTGATTCTTATTTTTTCTTTTGTTTTAACAGTCATGTAAATTTAAGTTAAAATTTTTGATACAACGCCCGCACCGATTGTGCGTCCACCTTCACGAATTGCAAATCGCATTCCGGCTTCAATTGCAATTGGACAAATTAATTCAGCAGTCATCTTGATTCTATCACCTGGCATTACCATTTCAACATCTGTACCATCATCGGCTGTAAACGCTTTGATATTACCAGTTACATCAGTTGTTCTTACATAGAATTGAGGTCGATATCCTGTAAAGAATGGTGTATGTCTTCCACCTTCTTCTTTCGTTAAGATGTAAACTTCACCCTCAAAAATAGTATGTGGGGTAATTGTACCTGGTTTTGCTAAAACCATTCCTCGTTCAATATCACTTTTTTGAACACCACGTAATAAGATACCCACATTATCACCAGCCATTCCAGAATCTAATGTTTTTTGAAACATTTCTACTCCTGTTACTGTTGTTACTTGAGTATTACGTAATCCAACAATTTCTAAAGTATCACCAACTGTAACAATTCCGCGTTCGATTCGACCTGTCGATACGGTACCTCTTCCTGTAATTGAAAAAACATCTTCAATTGCCATTAAAAATGTTTTTTCTGTATCACGTATTGGAGTAGGTATATATTTATCAACTTGATCCATTAAGTTAAATATTTTATCAACCCATTTATTGCTTCCGCGTGTTAGATCTGGTTTTGCAAGTACTGCTTCTAAAGCTTGTAAAGCTGAGCCAGGCACAATTGGAATTTCGTCACCTGGAAAATCATAAGTTGATAATAATTCGCGTACTTCTAATTCCACTAATTCAATTAATTCAGCATCATCTACCATGTCTTCTTTATTTAAAAAAACAACAATATTTGGAACACCGACTTGTTTTGCTAGTAAAATATGTTCTCGTGTTTGTGGCATTGGACCATCAGCTGCTGAAACAACCAAAATTGCTCCATCCATTTGTGCTGCTCCTGTAATCATATTTTTTACATAATCAGCATGACCTGGGCAATCTACATGTGCATAATGACGATCTTCTGTTTCATATTCTACATGAGCTGTATTAATTGTGATACCACGTGCTTTTTCTTCTGGTGCCGCATCGATGTCACTATAATTTTTTAAAATTGCATTCCCTAATGTTGACAAAACCGCAGTAATTGCAGCTGTTAATGTTGTTTTTCCATGATCAACATGTCCAATTGTTCCAATATTTACGTGTGGTTTATTACGTTCAAATTTTTCGCGTGCCATTAGTTAATCCTTTATATATATTTATTTTTACATTTGGCAGTTTATTTATGTTTTAGCGAAATCTAAATTGGGCAAAAGCTTTATTAGCTTCTGCCATTTTATGTGTTTCATCTCTTTTTCTGATTGCATTTCCAATTGAATTTGATGCATCGATTAGTTCGCTTGCTAGTTTTAATGTAGTTGTACGACCAGATCTTTCTTTTGCTGCTTTAATTAGCCATCTTAAGGCTAAAGTTGTTCCTCTATATCTACTTACTTCTAAAGGAACTTGATACGTTGAACCTCCAATTCTGCGTGCTTTTACCTCAACTAGTGGGGTTGTGTTTTTTATTGCTGTCTCAAAAATTTTTAAAGGTTCAGAATTTGTTTTTTCTTTTATTAAGGCAAATGCTTCTAAAACAATTTCATCAGCAAGTCTTTTTTTTCCTTTTTTTAAAATTCTTGCACTTAATAAACTCACTAACGTGCTATTGTATTGCGAATCTGGTAATGGGTAGCGTTTCTTAACTATACTGCGTCGAGACATATTATATATATATTAAATTAATCTTTTTTAGGCTTTTTAACGCCATATTTTGAGCGTCCTTGAATTCTATTTTTAACGCCACTACTATCTAATGCTCCACGTATAATATGATAGCGTACTCCTGGTAAATCTTTTACGCGTCCGCCTCTTAATAAGACAACCGAATGTTCTTGTAAATTATGTCCTTCACCTGGAATATAAGCTGTTACTTCAAATCCTGTTGTTAATCTTACTCGTGCTACTTTTCTGATAGCTGAGTTTGGTTTTTTTGGAGTAGTTGTATACACTCTTGTACATACTCCTCGACGTTGAGGACAATTTTTTAAGGCTGGTGATTTTGTTTTCTGTATAGTATTGACACGTGGAGAACGTATTAATTGTTGTGTAGTCGGCATTTTTTATTTTTTAATTTTTTGAACTATATTTTTTCATAAATCTTTCAACACGCCCTTCTGTATCTAAAATTTTTATAGATCCTGTATAAAATGGATGGTTCCCCGACCATACATCTACATTCAATTTTGCTTTTGTCGAACTAGTTTTCATTATTAGTTGGCCATCACAATAAACTTGGGTTTCCTTAAACCATTTTGGATGTAAATTTTCTTTTGGCATATCAAATATGTATAAGTATAATAGATTTTAACGTTTTGAAAATTGTGAAGCTTTTCGTGCTTTCTTTAATCCATATTTTTTTCTTTCAATTTTTCTGGCATCACGTTTTAATAAGCCAGCAGTTTTTAAAATTTTTCGATTTTCAGTGCTCAAAGTTGTTAATGCTCTTGCAATTCCAAGAATTATGGCATCAGTTTGACCTGTTAATCCACCTCCTTTTGTTTTTACATAAATATCGAAACTATTTTCTATTCCTAATAAATTAAGCGGATTAGTTATTTTTTGTAAATAACTTAAATTATTTTGTAAATATTCTTTGCCCTCTTTTTTATTAATTATTAATTTTCCAGTTCCAATTTGTAAAATAACTTGTGCAACAGCTTCTTTTCTTCTACCTATTGCATATAAATTTAGATTTTCTTTACTCATCTTTTTATTTTAAAAATTTATTAATTCTGGCATTTGAGCTTCATGTGGGTGTTTTTCATTTTTATATACTTTTAGATTTGTAAAAATTTTTCTCCCTAGACTTCCTTTTGGTAACATTCCACGTACTGCTGTTTCAATTATTTTCTCTGGTTTACGCTGTCTTAATTTTTCTAAAGTTTCAATTCTCATTCCTCCTGGTTGTCCAGAATGATTTCGATAAAGTTTTTGACTTTCTTTTTTTCCAGTTAATTCAATTTTTTCAGCATTTATAACAATTATATTATCACCTGCATCTAAAAAAGGTGTATATATGGACTTTTTTTTTCCGGTTAGTATTTTACTTATTTGGCTTGCTAATCTTCCTAATTTTTGATTTTTTGCATCAATCAAAAACCATTTTTTTAGGATAAAATTTTTTGATGGTATAAATGTATCTTTCATGATTTTAATTATTAGAATTTTTATTATTATATTTATAAAAATTTTGAAGAAGACAAAGTTATATTAAATTTATTTTTTAGGGCTTGAAACACTTCAATAGCAGATTTTTTGCCGAAATTTTTAATTTCGCTTATTTCTTCTTCAGAATATTGCGTCAATTCATTAATTGAATTTATACCTGCACGTTTTAAGCAATTATAAGCACGTATTGGTAACTCTAATTCTTCAATTAAAATAATTTCATTTTTTTCAATATTTATTTCAGGTTGAGTTAATTCCGGTTCAAAAAATTTTTCATTTGTAAAATTACTAAACCACATTATTAATTTTTGAGATGCCTTATTTAAAGCTTCTTCAGGAGTTATGCTACCATTTGTTGTTATTTCAAATTCAATTACTTCAAATGTCTTATTGTAACTTATGTAGATGTTATTAATTTTATAATTCACATTTATGACAGGCATAAAAACTGCATCAATTGAAATAAAATCTGAAAATTTTTGATCAACTGGGTCAGTAGGGTTATACCCAATTCCTGTCTCTGCAATTATCTGTAATTCAATGTTTATTTTTTGAGATACGGTTGCTATATATTGGTTTGGATTTATTATTACTACATTATTATCAAAACTTAAACAATTAGCTGTTATAATACCTGGACCTTTGACTTTTATTTTACCGTAAATCTTTTTTGGTTCTTCTGTTTTTAAAACTATTTGCTTTAAATTTAAGATAATTTCTAGGATATCTTCTCGTATGCCTGGAATGATTGAAAATTCATGGACTACATTTGGAATTTTAATACCAGTTATTGATGTTCCTTCAATATTTGATAAAAGGACACGTCGTAAGGCATTTGCAATGGTTAAACCTTGCCCTACTAATAAATTACTCATTAAAAAAGATCCTGTTATAGTACCTGATTCATTTATCGTAGATTTAACAGATTTAAACTTTAATTCCATAATGTTTTCTAAACTCGACGTTTTTTAGGTGGTCTACAACCGTTATGTGGTACTGATGTGATATCTTTTATTGATTTTATTTCTAACCCTCGATTTTGAACAGCCCTAATTGCTGTTTCACGTCCTGGTCCTTGTCCTTTTATAAAAATTTCGACACTTTTTAAACCTAAAGTAATTGCATTTGAGGTTGCAAGTTCTGATGCTGTTTGAGCAGCAAAAGGTGTTCCTTTACGTGATCCTTTAAATCCTGTGCTACCTGCTGATGACCATGAAATTGTATTACCTTTTAAATCTGTTATTGTAACAATTGTATTATTAAAAGTCGAATTTATATGAACTACACCTGTAATAATTTTTAGCTTAGTTTTTTTGACAGCTGATGTTTTAATTTTTGCTAACATTAATTTTAATTTCTAATACCTTAAAATTTATTTTTTCTTTGCTGCTACGGTTTTTTTTGAGCCGCGTCTTGTACGCGCATTTGTTCGTGTACGTTGTCCTCTTAGTGGCAATTGTTGTCTATGTCTTTTTCCTCTATAACAATTTATTTCACCTAAACGTTTAATATTTAAGCTAACTTTTCTTTTTAGGTCACTTTCAACTATATAGTTTGATTCTAAAATTTCACGTATTACACTAATATGTTCATCACTTAATTCATTTGTTCTGAGATCATTATTAATATTTGCTTTCTTTAAAATACTTCGTGAGCTTATAACTCCTATTCCATATATTTTTGTTAAAGCATATTCAATTCTCTTTGTTTTTGGTAAATCTATTCCGGCTATACGTACCATTATAAAACTCCTTTTTCTATTAACCTTGTCGTTGTTTATGTTTTGGATTTGTACAAATCACTCTTACTATTCCTTGTCGACGAATAACACGGCAGTTTATACACATTTTTTTAACTGAAGCTCGAACTTTCATAAATTTAAATTTTTAATTATTCACGTTTTAATATTTGGATTTGACGAATTACTTCAAGAATAACCCCGATTACAATAATTAATGAAGTAATACTTAATCCTGAATAGCTTCCAATATTTGGAATAGTCACAAGGGTTGCTAAAAAAATTGCACCAATTTTAGTTAATCGATTTAATGTTTTTTTTAGAAATGAGACTGTTTGTTGCCCAGGCCTAACATTTTTTATTGTTACGCCCATTTTATTTAAGTCTTTAGCAATTTCTTTAGGGTTTAAAATTAAATTTGAATAAAATATCGTAAAATTAAAAACTAATAAAAAATTGACAGTTGTGTAGATTATTCTTATTAAAAATGGATCTACAGAAATATGTAAAAAATTTATAATTGAGTTAAAAATTATAAATAAAAAGCCTAATATAGTAGAAGCAAAAATAATTGGCATTACTCCTCCTTGATTTACTTTTATCGGAAGGTAAGAAACTTGTTTTACATTTTTATTTTTTTTTAATAACTGATTAATTGTTATTAGGGGTACAATTTTTACTGCTTCTTGAAGATAAACAATTCCAATAATTAGGATTATCAAGCTCAAAAAATTATATGGGTTAGCGTTATTATTTTCTGATTTTATAATATTAGTCAAAACATTGGGTAAACCTGATAAAATATTTAATGTAATGACAATTGAGGAACCATTTCCTATTCCACTTTCCGTTATTAAATCACTTAACCAAAGAACAATCATTGATCCAGTCATCAACACTAAAATTATTTCAAAACAAGATCCAATATTCCAATTAAATAAAATTGGACGCAACGCTAACGTTATTGATAAGCTTTGAATAAATGCAAATATTACTGTAAGCGTACGCGTGTACTGCTTTATTTGGCGTCTGCCCGTTTCTCCTTCTTCTTTTTGTAATTTTTGAAAATAAGAAAATGAGCTCGTTAAATATTGAATAAGAATTGATGCATTTAAATTTGGAATTATTCCTACGCTAAAGACACTAAGTATAATATTTTTATTGTTAAAAAATGGTTTTAAAGTTAAATTTGAGTTAACTAAATTTACTAAGTATTTTTGATCAACATTTGGAACTGGTATAATATTCCCAATTCGTAGTAAAATAATTATCAATATTGTAAAAATTATTTTTTTTAATATATTATTTTTACGTTGATTTTTCATTTATTAAGTTTTATGGAATAAAATGTTCAATTGGTAAATCTCTTTCATTTGCAATATTTTTTAATGTTCGTAAATTTAATAAAGCTGCGATTGTTGCCCGCGCATTATTAAGAACATTATTGGTCCCAAGTTGTTTTGCTAAAATATTTTTAACTCCGGCTAATTCCAGAACAAGTCGGATTGAGCTACCTGCAATTACCCCTGTTCCAGCTGAAGCTGGTTTAATAAGGGTTTGGCATGCACCATAAGTCCCAATTGTTAAATGAGGTATTGTGTTAGTTTTTGTTAACGGAACAGAAATAATATTTTTTTTTGCGTCATTTATTCCCTTTGTAATAGCATTAATTACATCGTCAGCTTTCCCAATTCCAACTCCTACCTGACCCATTTCATTTCCAACTATTACAATCGCTTTAAAACTTAATTTTTTTCCACCTTTACACACTTTTGTCACTCGACTAATTTGTGCAACACGTTCATTCCATTTTTCTTTAGTCACATTTATTGGTTTCAATTTTTGTGGCTTTAAATTTTTTTCTTTATTTTCGCTATTATTTGACATATTTTTAATTTCTAATTAGAAAATGACTTACTTTTTACCTGATTTACCAGCTTTTCTTAAAATTATTTCATTTGCATATTTAACTCCTTTACCTTTGTAGGGTTCTGGAGGTCGAGTTGCACGAATTTTTGATGCTAATAGGCCAACTGCTTCTTTATCTGGTCCCTTAACTGTTAAATTAGTATTTGCCTCAATTACGACTTCCATACCTAAAGGAATAGAAAAAATAATTGGATGCGTACACCCGACATTTAATGTTAATTGATTACCATTTACCTGAGCTTTATAACCAACTCCAATCATTTGAAGCTTTTTTTCGAATTTTGTTGAAACTCCTAAAATCATGTTTTTTACTAATGAACGTGTTAATCCAAAAATTTGGTTTGCAACACGAGTTTCTTCATTTTTTTCAATTTTGAGAATATTGTCAAGGTATGTTACTTTGATTAAGCTAGAAAGTTTATGACTTAATTCACCTGTAGGACCTTTAACTTGAATTATGCAGTCATTGAATGTAACCGTTACATTCTTGGGTACTTCAATAGGTTGTTTTCCAATGCGTGACATGATTTTCCTCTATTTTTTACAATAAGACTTAATTTTTTTAATAGATATACGTAATTTTATAAATTTTCATTTTTTATGAAATTTTACAAAGAATTTCTCCTCCAATATTTAAAAATTTGGCTTTTTGATCAGTCATAATACCTTTTGATGTAGATACTATAAAAATCATAAAATTTCCTATTTTTTTCGAAATTTTTTTTTATTCTCATAAATCCTTAGTCCCGGTTTACTTATACGTTCTAACTTTTGAATTACTGGTTTTCTGTTTTGGCCTCTAAATTTTAATAAAAGAATTATGGAATTGCTTTCATTATTGACTTTAAAATCGTTTATCAGTCCTTCTTCTTTTAAAATTCTTGTTATACTTTCAGTTATTTTTGTATATGATATTTCAACTAGCTCATGTTTAGCACTATTTGCATTTCTTATTTTGGTTAACATATCTGAAATTATATCATTTACCATTATAATTTTCCTTTAAATTAAAACTTAATTATGAAATGGTAAACCCATTTTTTTTAATAAACTTAAACCTTCTTTTGCATTTTTTGCTGAAGTATTTATACTGATATTAAAGCCAAGGCTTTGATCAACACTTTCGTAATCAATTTCGGGAAATATTAATTGATCATTAACTCCAAACGTATAATTACCATTCTTATCAAATTTTTGAGGATCTAAACCTTGAAAATCTCGAATTCTAGGTAATGCTAGATTTATTAATCGATCTAAGAATGAATACATTTTTTCACCTCTTAAAGTAATAGTAATACCTAGTTCCATTTTTTCACGGACTTTAAAACCTGCAATTGATTGTTTTGCTTTTGTTACAATTGGATTTTGACCCGTTATTGCTCTAAATTCTTCAATGCTTTTTTTTAGTATTTTTGTATTTTGTGCTGCTATACCTAGTCCTCTATTTATTTGAATTTTTTTAATTTTTGGAATTTCTTGAATATTTTGATATTCAAAGTTTTCTTTTAAATAGGGAATAACGCTTTCGTTATATAATTTTTTAAATTTTTCTACCATTTTTAATTTTTATTTTTAAAATTCTACTTTCGTTTTTTTAAAAACTCTTAATTTACCGTTTTTAGAGTTAGTAAAGCCAATTCGACTTATGACTCCATCAGAATTGCACATCATCACATTAGAAATGTGTAACGGTGCACTAAAATTTATTATTTTCCCAATTTTATCTTTTTGAGATGGTTTTAAATGTTTTATTTTATTATTAATCCCTTCAATAATGATTTGATTTTTTTTATGTATAACACTTTTTATTTTCCCAATTTTTCCTTTTTCATCACCTAATATGACTTTAACGTTATCACCAATTTTTATTTTTTTCATTTTTAATTCCCTTATAATACTTCAGGTGCTAATGAAACAATTTTCATAAAGTTTTTATCTCTTATTTCACGTGCAATTGGTCCGAATACTCTAGTTCCTCTTGGGTTGTTTTCTTTGTTTATGATTACGGCTGCATTATCATCAAATCTAATGCTCATCCCATCATTGCGTTTTAAAGTGTGAGTTGTTCTTACTATAACAGCACGTACAACTTCTGATTTTTTTACTGGCATATTTGGAGTTGCATGTTTAACGACTCCAATTATCGTATCGCCAATTTTTCCGTATTCTTTATTACTTCCCAATATTCGTATGCACATTATTTTTTTTGCACCGGTATTATCAGTGACATTTAAATAGGTTTGAGGTTGAATCATTTTTTAATTAGAAATTTTAGTTTTAGTTAAAATTTGTTTTACTTCCCATCGCTTATTTTTGCTTAAGGGTCGAGTTTCAGTTATTAAAACAATGTCTCCCATTATGCAATCATTTTTTTCATCATGAGCCATAAAGCGTCTTGTTTTTTTTAATGTTTTCTCATAGATTGGGTGTGAATATTTATTTTCAACTGCAATTACAATTGTTTTATTCATTTTGTTACTTACCACAATTCCTATTTTTTCTTTTTTAGTCATTATTTTTATTCTTATAAAATGGGAGACTCCTTAAGAGTATCATTAATTTTAGGGTTAGATAAAATTTCTTCTGAAGTAAGTAATCTTGCTAATTCTTTTTTAGTTTTACTAAATTCATTTGCTTGAAATTTTTGACGAGTTACTTTTTTTATTCGTAGCTCTATTAATTTTTTAACTAACATGAAACTTCGCTCTTTTTTATTATTTTCATCAAGATTTTCCATTTTTTACTATTCTTCTTTTTTAATAAATTTTGTTCGAACAGAAAGTTTATAGGCAGCCAGTTTTAAAGCGCTTTGTGCAATTTCTGGAGCAACACCAGCTAGTTCAAATAAAATATTGCCTGGTCTTATAACAGCAACCCAGTATTCAACAGCTCCTTTACCCGAACCCATTCTTGATTCTGCAGCTCTTGCTGTTATTGGTTTATCTGGAAAAATTGTAATCCAAAGTTTCCCACCACGTTTTATACTACGTGTAATTGTACGTCTTGTAGCTTCAATTTGACGTGAAGTTATCCATCCTGGTTCTTGTGATTGCAAACCGCAATCCCCAAAAGATATTTTATTGTTTCGATACGCTCTACCGGTCATTCTCCCGCGATGTTGTTTTCTAAACTTTGTTCGTTTTGGACTAAGCATAAATTTTATAAATCAAAAATTAAATTATTTCACCATTAAATAACCATATTTTTATTCCTAGGACACCATAAATAGTATTTGCTCGTTTTTCTGCGTAATCAATATCGGCGCGCAAAGTTTGTAAAGGTACACGACCTTCTCTAATCCATTCTGTTCGTGCCATTTCTGCTCCATTTAATCTTCCAGCAATTTGCACTTTAATTCCTAAAATTTTTGCTGCTTGTGCACGTACTATTGCTTTTTTTACTGCTTTTCGAAAGGCAACTCTTTTTTCTAATAATTCCACAATAATATCGCCAATTAATATAGCTTTTGAGTCTGGCTGTTTAATCTCAACAATATTTATAAGAATATTTGATTCCTTTTTTACTAGTTTTTTTAAATTTTTGTATAATTGCTTTAACTCGTTGCCTTCATTTCCAACAAAAAGACCTGGTCTGGCACTATGGATTGTAATTTCAATTTTTTTACAATTTCCATTACGTTTAATTTCGACTTTTGCAATTCCTCCAATTTTACTTTTTTTTTCAATAAGTGTTCTTATTGCGGTATCTTCAGCTAATAATTCTGGATACGTTTTGAATTCTGTGAACCATATTGATTTATGGGTTTGAGTCGTAACTAGACGAAACCCTAGTGGATGTACTTTCTGTCCCAAAGTTAAAAAATCCTTTTATTTATAAAATTATTTTATTTTTTCTTTTACTGTTATTTCAATATGACAAGTAGGTTTTCTTATACCAAAACCTTGACCTTTTGAGCGTGGTCGGAAACGTCTAAATACTGGGCCTTCATTTGCAAATGCTTCACTAATGACTAAATATTCTTTGTTTAAGCTTAAGTTGTGCTCAGCATTTGCTGCCGCTGAATATATAACTTGCCAAATTGGCCCACATGCTTTGTAAGGCATAAATTCTAGTAACATCAACGCTTCTTTATAAGTTTTTCCACGAATTTGATTGAGAACACGACGTACTTTTCTAGGTGATATACGAATATAACGTCCTACTGCTTTTGCTTCTTTATTATTTTTCTTATTTTCAGTCATAAATTTTATTAAAATTTAATTTAGCGACGCACTTTTTTATCACTTTTTACATGTGAACGGAAGGTTCTCGTTGGAGCAAATTCACCTAATTTATGACCAACAATTTGTTCAGAAATAAAAACTGGTATATGTTGTTTACCATTATATACAGCTATAGTGTGACCAACCATCGAAGGTAATATTGTTGAAGCACGTGACCATGTTTTAAGTGCTATCTTTTTACCGGCTAGATTCATTTCATTGATTTTTTCTAAGAGTTGATAGCTAACGAATGGACCTTTTTTTATTGATCTTCCCATATCTATTTATTTTCTTCTTCGTACAATGTATATATTGCTTACTTTATTTTTTTTACGAGTTTTGATGCCAAGTGCTGGTTTTCCCCATGGTGTTACTGGTCGTTTTCTTCCAACAGGTGATCTACCTTCGCCCCCTCCATGAGGGTGGTCACAAGCATTCATTACTACACCTCTTACTGTTGGTCTGATACCTAACCATCTCTGTTTACCTGCTTTACCAATTGTAACATTGCTTGAATCTGGGTTATCTAAGATACCGATTGTTGCAAAGCATTCTTTTTCGATTAAACGAATTTCTTTTGATGGTAACCTTAAGGTTACATATTTTCCTTCTTTTGCCAAAATTTTTGCACTTGTACCAGCTGCACGTACGATTTGGCCTCCATATTTAGGCTTTAATTCAATATTATGAACATCTAGGCCTAATGGAATATTTTCTAAAGGTAAACTGTTACCAATTTGAATATTAGAATTTGAGCCAGATAAGATAGAATCATTTACCTTTAGATTCTGTGGTAACAAAATATATCTTTTTTCACCATCTTCATAGTGAATTAATGCAATTCTTGAATTTCGATTTGGGTCATATTCAATACTACTTACTTTTCCTATAATATTATATTTGTTTCGTTTAAAGTCTATTAATCGGTAAAGGCGTTTATGGCCGCCACCTCTGTGACGTATTGTTATCTTACCTTCATTATTACGTCCCTTAGCTCGATGATTTGCAATTGTTAATAATTTTTCTGGTTTAGTTTTTGTAATTTCATCAAATAATAAAACTCCTCGATTTCTTGTTCCTGCAGTTTTTGGTTTAAAAATACGAATTGACATATTTTTTAATAATTAATTAATTAAATATCAGGAAATAGATTAATTCTATCACCACTTTTAAGTGTTACAATTGCTTTTTTATACTGTGTTCGGTTCCCTGAAAAACGCCCAACCGTTCGTTTTTTCTTTGCCATGATTAAAGTATTTACATTTACTACGTTTACATTAAAAACATATTCAATTATTTTTTTAATGCTGTATTTATTAGCTTTTTTATCAATCATAAAGCTATACTTATTTAGTTCCAATAATCTTGTTGCTTTATCACTTATTAGTGGATATTTTAGAAGATTAAGTAAAACTCTTAAATTACTATTTTTTAAATTTTTTCTTTTATTTATTTGCATTGCAGTATGTTTCCTTTATAATATCAAATGAGGTTTCATCAAGAATAATTTTATTAGCTTTAGTTAATTCACTTACATTTAATTGATTAGCTAAAATATACTGAAAATTTTTTAAATTTCTTAATGAAAATTGTAAATTTTTATTTGGTTTTGATGATATAATAAGTACTTTTTCGTTATTTTTTTTTAAATCAATAAAATTTAAAAATTCTAAGGTTTTTGGTTTATCTAATTCTAATTTATCAAAAACAGTGAATTGTTTATGTTTATTATAAAGAATTGTTCTTAATGCAAGTTGTTTTTCTTTTTTATTAATCTTTTTGATTACAATTCTTGGTTTTGGCCCAAATGTAATACCCCCACCTCTCCATAAGGGTGAACGTTTAGAACCTGCTCTAGCATTTCCTGTTCCCTTTTGTTTCCATGGTTTACGGCCACCACCGCGCACTTCACTTTTTGTTTTTGTTGAACTGATGAATTCTGAGTGATTAATGTTCGCAGTTGTTACTGCTCGATAAATTGTATATAATGCCTTTTCAGCAACATCTATTGAAAATTCTTTTTTTTTTAAAGTTTCAATTTCTGATAAAGAATGTTTTAAGACTGTATACTCGAATGTTTTAATAACCATTTTTTCAATACTAAGTTAATTTTTTTACATTGCTCGCTTTGTTGATTTAATACTTAATAAATTACCTGGCTTTCCTGGTAGAGAACCTTGAATAATTAATAAATTTTCATCTATGTCAATTTTATAAATTTTTAAATTTGAGATCGTAGTTTGTGTTCCTCCTAATCTCCCTGCCATTCTCTTACCAGGAAAAACTCGCCCAGGGGTTGTACTTTGACCAATTGAGCCAGGTTCACGATGATTTTTTGAACCATGTGTCATTGGACCACGACGAAAATGATTTCTTTTTTGATTACCACTAAAACCTTTACCAATAGATTTTCCAACAATATCAACAAATTCACCTTCTTTAAAATATTTAACATCTATTATTTCACCAAGCTTAAATTTTTCAATATCTTTGACTTTATATTCTTTTAAATATTTTAAGCTTAATAAATTTATTTTTTCTAAATGACCTAATTCTGCTTTACTAATTTTATTTTTTGAAACTTCTTGATAGCCAATTTGAATTGCATTATAACCATTTACATTTGTCGACTTTATTTGTGTAACATAGCATGGTCCTGCTTTAATTACTGTTACTGGTATAGCATTTCCATTTTCTGTAAAAATTTGTGTCATTCCAATTTTAGTGCCTAATATGTGTGACATGAAAGTTTCTCCCTTTATTTTTTTTTTAATTATTTTTTTCAAATTTTAAAATTTTATGCTTTTCAATCCTATCTAATTACCTTTATTTTGTCTAGTTTTTAGAATTTTATTTAATAAATTAAAAATCTAGTTATATTTACATTTTATTTTTTTTATTTTATAATTAAATTGTGGGCTTATCGTCCAATGGATAGGACAAAAACCTTCTAAGTTTTTAATGTAAGTTCGATTCTTACTAAGCCTACAAAATTTATAAAAAATTTAAATTATTAGTAGTATAATCAATGTATTAGGCGAGCGTGGCCAAGTGGTTAAGGCAGTGGGTTGTGATTCCATCATTCGCGGGTTCAAGTCCCGTCGTTCGCCCTTTAGATCTTTTTGATAATTTAATATCAAAAAATAATTTAATCTTACAAATTCAAAATGATGTTTTAAAGATTACTATTTATCATGAATAAACTTCATTTATGATAAGTAATATAATGAATAAAAAATAAAGTGTTTCGTTTTTTAAATTTAACATTACGCTGGGGTGGAAGGATTTGAACCTTCGAATCGCGGAGTCAAAGTCCGCTGCCTTACCACTTGGCGACACCCCAGAGCTTTCACTTAACTTTAATTGATATGAGAAGTGAAAGTCAATTTAAATATTAAAAAAATTAAGAGTTAAATTATTCCTTATCATAAATAAGGCTTAAAAATTCTATCCTTAAATTTAATTTTGCACGGTTAGCTGTTCCTGCAATAAAAAATTTATTTTGATTTTTTGATAACCAAAATTGGGTAAATGAAAAGTAACTTATCAAAGTGCTAATCATTAATAAACCAAAACCAAAAAAAATGAAAGGAATTCCAGGATCTAATTTAATTTGTAATCCTGTCTCATTTACAAATTCCATAACTTCTAATTTAAAACTATCCAAGATAACTTCCCCTAAAGTAAAAGTGCCAAAGAATTCACCATCATTATTGTAGAGTGAAAAACTTCCTTTCAAGTTATTGATTATAAAAATTAAACCCTGATTACTTGCGTTATCAATAGGTATCCAACTAACACTTAAATTTTTAACTTGTGATAGGCTGCTTAGTGGGAGTTGATAAATTTGATTATTAAAATTAATTCTTAAACCAACTACATTCCAATCAGTTTGGTAAAAAGTTAAATCTTGAAAACGTAAAGGTAAATTAACATTAATCGTTTTTTGAACTTTTTCAATTCCCTGTTTATCTAGAATTGATAAATCCGAATAAAATTGTTCGATATTATTGTTTTTACCATACTCAATCCAAAAATCATTAACACGAACAGAATTTTCTGGAAGATTGCTAAAATAATTTTTTGTTATAATATTTTGTAATTGAAAAATTTCTCCTTTAACAATTAACTCTTGAGAATTAAAACTCCCAAATGCAGCAATTACATTACCTGTTAAAATTAATAACATAGCCAAATGAACAACAATTGGGGCAAAACGACCTAATATTCCTTTGTATATGTAAATTATTCTTTTTTGTTGAAAGATGTTATATTTTTGAATTTTCAAATTATTTAATATCAAAAAAAAATAACAAAAATTTAAAATTGTGAAATATTCTTGATTTTCAAATTCTTGAATATTAAATTTAAAATTACAGCGTCTTGCTAATTTTAACAAAGGAAATTGTTGTAAAAAAGTACAAATTATTAAGCAACTGCCAAATAAAAATAATAAAGTAAAAAACCACCAAGTTGTGTAAACATGATTAATTCCAAAAAAGATAATAATTTTAAATAAGCTTATTCTATCAAAAAAAAAAACTGAAGAGTATTGGCTTTGATAATAGTCTAATGGTTTATCTTGTTCAATAATTGTGCCTAATATACTGAATGCAGCAATTATCAGCAATAAAAAAATTGCATTTTGTAATTGTGCAAAATTTTTTAAAAAATTTAATTTCATTTGTTATAACTAAGATGCTAATCTAATTTGTCCTGATAAAGCTAAATTCTGAATTTGTTTAATTCGTTGAGAGTTAATTTGAGAAAGAGGAATTATAAAATTTAGTCCATCTAAGATATCGAGTGTATTAAATTCCCTTTTTTGGTTAAATGCAATATGCATTCCTTCAATTATAGCTTGCTCAATCTCTGCTCCAGAAAATCCTTTTGATTTTTCGCTAAATTGATTTATATCGTACAAATTATAACTAATTAAACGAAGACGTTTTAAGATTACTTCAAATATTTTTTTTCTTTCTAATAAATTTGGTAAATCAATAAAAAATATTTCATCAAATCGACCTTTACGGACAAGTTCTAATGGTAAAACAGAAAAATTATTTGCTGTTGCTACTATGAAAACTTTTGATTCTTTTTCTGATAGCCATGTAATAAATGTTCCTAAGAGTCTATTTGTTGTTCCGCTGTCAAAATTTTTTGACTGTTCAGAAAAAGCTTTATCAATTTCATCAATCCATAAGACACAAGGTGCTAATGCTTCTGATAATTTTATCATTTCTCTTATTCTATTTTCTGATTCGCCAACAATTCCGGCAAAAAGACGTCCAACATCTAACTTTAAAAGTGGCAATTTCCATTCATTTGCAATTGCTTTAGCGGTAAGCGATTTACCTGTACCTTGAATTCCAATAAGCAAAACGCCTCGAGGAGAAGGTAAGCCATATATCTTTGCTTTTTTACTAAAGGAATTTTTTCTATTTTTTAACCAACTTTTTAAATTTTCCAAGCCTCCAATATCCTCAAATTGAAGGTAACTATCACAAAACTGTAAAATTTGAGTTTGACTTATAATTTGTTTTTTTTCTTGTAAAATTAGGTTAATTGTATTTTTATTGATAGAGCCATAAAGAGCAATTGATTTTGATAAAATAAGTCGAATTTTTTCAAGTGTCAAACCTTGGCAAGAATTTGTGAGTATTTCTAAAAATTCTAAATTAAAAATACTTTGGATTGCTTTACTTAATCGAATTAATTCTAACTTTATTTCTTGTTCAGTCGGTAATAAAAAATCAATAACAGTAATATTTTCTGCTAAATCTTTGGGTATTTGAATTTCTGTTGAAATTATAATAATACTTTTTGATTGATTTTTTAAAATATTTAGTAAATTTTTTATTTTTCTTAAAACTGATGTATCTGATAGAAACTTATTAAAATCTTTTAAAATAAAAATGCTTGAAGTTTCAGCATTTAAGTTATCAATTAACTCTAGAGCTTGCAAAGGATTTTTTGCAGCAAATTTTGAATTATTTATCTTTGTTTTATAACCATTAATAAAATCCCAACTATATATTGGTTTGCTCTGATATAAGTTGATTGAGCGATGAATTGTATATTCTAATCTTTCTTCCTCTAAACTAGAAATGTAAATTATTGGGTAACGTGCTTTTAAAAGTAAATACAATTCTTTACTAAAAATCATAAACTATGAGTTTTTAAAGCCTAAATACTTAAGTTTTTTCTACCTCTTTTTCTTCTTGCTCGAATTATATTACGTCCAGCACTTGTTTTCATACGAGCTCGAAAACCAGAAACTCTTACAGCTTTTCTATTTGTACCACCTAGGGGTCGTTTTGTCATTGTTAATACCTTTAATTTATATTTTTAAATTTGTATTTGAATTTTTAAAAAATTATATACTGAATTATATTTTATCTCGGAAATTGTTTCAAGGTATAAATTAGACGCTTCATTCTTATATTCAATTAAAGGATCAAGCTGTCCATAAGTACGCCATCCGATTGTTTCTTTTAAACTATCAGATTTTTGTAAATGTAATTTCCAAAATAAATCAATTTGTTTTAAGATAACTTGTTTTTCAATAAATCGAACAAAACCTGGTCCTATTAGTTCTAAATTTTGTTCAATAGAATCATAGATTTCCCAAAAAATTAAGCATAACTTCAATCCTATTTCTTTATAATTTAGGAGTTTTACTTCTTTATAACTTAAAAAACTAGCTGAGCTATTTAAGAAAGCGGTAATTTCAAAATTTAATTTTTGAAATTCTAATTCTTTATTTTTTTCATTTAAAGAAGAAAAAGATTTAGCATAATTAAAAATTAGCTCTTCTCCATATTGAATCATTAATGAACGCAAATTTAAAGAATTTAAAATTTGTCTCCTTTCTCTATAAATTGAAATACGTTGAATATTTATAACATTATCATATTCAAATAATTTTTTTCTTGTTTCATAGTAGTATTCTTCTACTTTTTTTTGCCCATTATCAAGTGTGTTAGTTAAAAAAGTTGAACTTAAAGTTATATCCTCAGAAAATTTTAATTGTTCAACTAAATTTTTGATATTATCACCACCAAAAATACGAAATAAATTATCTTCTAAACTAATAAAAAATCTAGAAGTTCCAGGATCACCTTGTCTACCGGCTCGACCACGTAACTGATTATCAATTCTTCTTGATTCATGGCGCTCCGAACCAATAACATATAATCCACCTAAATTTTTTATTAAATTTTTTTCAACATCACAATTTTTTTTATTTTTTTTATAAAAATAATTATAAAGAGATTCAAAATATATATAAATTGGGTTCTGAATATTTTGATAACCATTTTCGATCAAGTTAATTAAAATTTCATCAATAATAGATTTATTTAGTAAAGAAATAATTTTTAAATTGAAAAATAAATCTTTTGAACTAAAATAATTATTTTTATAAGATTTTAAAGTATCTTGAAAAATTTGTTGAATTTCAAATTGTCTTAAATAAAAGTCTAAATTTTGAAAAACGGCAGAATTTAAAATCTTATTTAAATTTATAATTTTTGGATTTCTAATTTCAGAAAGAAATAAAAAAATATTTTGGCGAGTTTGAAAATCTGGATTACCACCCAAAAGAATATCAGTTCCTCTCCCTGCCATGTTTGTTGCAACTGTAACAGCTTTTTTTTTACCTGCTTGAGCTATAATTTGAGATTCAAGATTAATATTTTCTGGTTTAGCATTAAGTAAATTATATTTAATACCAGAAATTTTTAATAATTCAGAAATAATAATTGATTTTTCAATACTTGTTGTTCCAATTAAAACAGGCCTACCTATTAAATAAAGCTCTTCAACTTGTTTAGCAATTTCTTTCCATTTTCCAAATTCAGTTTTAAATATTAAATCTGGTAAGTCTTGACGAACCATTTTTTCATATGTTGGAATAACAAAAACTTGCTGATTATAAATTTTTTCAAATTCACTCTCTGCTGTCTTAGCAGTTCCCGTCATACCGGCAAATTTTGGAAATAACAAAAAAAAATTTTGGTAAGTAATAGAATTTAAGGTTTCAGATCCTTTTTTAATAGGTACTTGTTCTTTTGCCTCAATAGCTTCATGTAAGCCATTTGCCCATCTTCTATCTTGCATAATACGACCTGTAAACTCATCAATTATATAAATTTGATTATCTTCGACTATATAATTGATATCTTTTAAATAAAAAATTTTTGCTTTTAAAGCATTATCAATATAAGGAATCCAAGGGTCATCAATATCATACAATGTTACAATATCAAGTATTTGTTCAGCTTGTTTAATACCATTACTTGTTAAAATAATATTTTTATTCTTTTCATCAACACGATAATGCTTATTATACTGAAGAAAATTACAAACTTCATCAGCTTTAATATACTTTTCAAGAGGGCCTTCTGTCACTCCAGCAATAATTAGAGGGGTTCGGGCTTCATCAATTAAAATCGAATCAACCTCATCTATAATACAAAAATTAAAACTACGTAATACAACATCATCAATTGATCGAACCATATTATCTCTTAAATAATCAAATGCTAGCTGACTATTAGTCACATAAGTGATATCGGCTAAATAATTTTGTCGTCTTTGATTTGAACTCATATTTTCTTGAATTAAACCAACCGAAAGCCCTAAATAGCGATATAGGCGTCCCATTAATTGTTTGTCACGTTTTGCCAGGTAATCATTTACCGTAACAAGATGAACGCCCTTTAAAGAAAGTGCATTTAAAACAACAGGTAAAGTTGCCACTAAGGTTTTTCCTTCTCCCGTTTTCATTTCAGCAATTTTTCCATTATGTAAAACCATCCCACCCATTAATTGCGTATCAAAATGCCTTAGTCCAAGTACTCGTTTACTAGCTTCTCTTGTAAGAGCAAAGGTTTCAATTAAAATTGAGTCTAATTCCTTTTCCAATTGATATTTTTTTTGTAATCTATAAATTTTTTCTTTTATTTGACTTTGGGTTAAGAAAATAAATTCATTTTCTAAACTATTTATTTTTTGAACTTGTGTTTTTAAAGAATCGATACTATTTCTATTGAATTTAGTAAAAATGTTAAACATAAAAAATTTTATTAATAAATTAAATCTAAATTTTAACTTTTATTTTTTAAAATTTATATTACGATAAAACTTATCATACATTAATATATTATTATATTGTAAAATAATATAAAATAAGTACTAGCATAAAGTAAAACTACTATAACTAAAAAAAATGAAGGCAATTATAAAGAAACTTGGACAATTAATGCGATATTATCCGAACGTGGAAAAATTTGTCCTAGAAAGAAAAAATCCGATAATCTTTATTTCAACAATAATCTTTTTAAGTATTTTTGGAACTGGAATTTGGGAAAGTATTTCTGATTTTTGGTTTATGGTCACATATAGAGTAAATAGAATTTGGATTAATGCGTTTCTAGTCTCATGTGTAGCAATGCTTTTATATGAAATAAACACAATAATAAATAATAGAAACAAAAAGGAAAAGGAAAAAGTAGTCACAATAGCTGAGCGTATTATTGTACTTATACCCTTTTTATGGATTGTTTTTGCTTACAATTTAACAACTTTAGACTACACTTTACATTTTTTACGTCTTGGAATTTCAAGAGGTGCTTTTTTAGATTTCGAATATTATTTTCTGAATCCATCTATCAGGTTTTATAGCAGCATTCCAATTTATATTCATTACGTGATTTTCTTTATGGAATATGCAAGTGCTCGTCAAAAAATATTTTCTTATTTTGTTCGCTATCAGATTTTACAAATATTATTATTTCAATCTATTGCTTTCTGCTTTGACCATTTATTATTAATGTGGGTAAAATACTCTGGAGAAGGTCTAGCGGAGGAAACACTTTTTATAGGATTTAATGGTTATTCAGTAATTACTGCTTTCATAATCTATGCCTTTATTAGTATTTTATTGGGAAAAGAAACTAAGCTTCCATTTTTTGATAATGCAATTCAATTTCATATTGGAGCAAGAAAAAAAGGAGAAGATATACTTTAAAAATTATCTCCCCAAATTGGACTTGAACCAATGACCATTCGGTTAACAGCCGAACGCTCTACCACTGAGCTATTGAGGAGCACAAAGTATTATAACACTTTTATTTTAATTTTAATCTATAAAAATAATTTTTACGCATGAATACTTCTACTAAAAATTTAGAGCAATTAATAAATGAACCTTATAAATATGGTTTTAGTACAAACATTAAAATCGAAACAATTGAAAAAGGCTTAAATGAAGAAATCATTCATTTAATTTCATCCAAAAAAGAAGAACCATCTTTTATGCTAGAATTTAGATTAAAAGCCTTTGAAAAATGGAAAAAAATGAACGAACCAGAATGGTCTTTTTTAAATTATAACAAACCAAATTATCAAGAAATACGATATTACTCAGCTCCTACGAAAAAAAAAAAAATAAATAGTCTAAGTGAGGTTGATCCTGAATTATTAAAGACATTTGAAAAGTTAGGAATTTCTATTTCTGAACAAAAAAAATTAACAAACGTAGCAATTGATGTTGTGTTCGATAGCGTATCACTCGGAACAACCTTTAAAGATGAATTAGCAAAATTTGGCGTTATTTTTTGCTCAATATCTGAAGGTATTAAAAAATACCCAGAACTTGTTAAAACTTATCTTGGGACAGTAGTTCCAACTGGTGATAATTTTTTTACAGCATTAAACTCAGCTGTTTTTACTGATGGTTCATTTTGTTACATTCCAAAAAACATAAAGTGCCCTCTTGAATTATCCACTTATTTTAGAATAAATGACCAAGAAAGTGGTCAATTTGAAAGAACGTTAATTATTGCTGAAGAAAATAGTGAAATTAGTTATTTAGAAGGTTGTACAGCCCCAAAATATGATAATAATCAATTACATGCAGCAATTGTAGAATTAATTGCACTAAATAATGCGAACATTAAATACTCAACAGTTCAAAATTGGTATGCCGGTGATAAAAATGGTAATGGAGGTATCTATAACTTTGTAACAAAAAGAGGTTTATGCAGCGGAAAAAATTCAAAAATTTCCTGGACACAAGTAGAAACAGGATCAGCAATTACATGGAAATATCCAAGTTGTATTTTAGCAGGTAAAAATTCTAGTGGTGAATTTTATTCTGTAGCTTTAACCCATAACTATCAACAAGCAGATACAGGTACAAAAATGTTTCATATAGGTTCAGAAAGTAAAAGTCGGATTATTTCAAAAGGAATATCAGCCGGTAATTCAAAAAATAGCTACCGTGGGCTTGTTAAAATAAATAAAAATGCAATAAAATGCCGAAACTACTCACAATGTGATTCATTATTACTCAATAACAATTCTTCTGCAAACACATTTCCTTATATTGACATTAAAAATTCATCATCTCAAGTTGAACATGAAGCTTCAATCTCAAAAATTGGCGAAGAACAAATTTTTTATTTTTTACAAAGAGGTATTAATTTAGAAGAAGCTATTAGTCTTATTATAAGCGGCTTTTGTAAAGACGTTTTTATTGAACTACCAATGGAATTTGCAGTTGAAGCAAATAAATTATTAAATTTAAAATTAGAAGGAACAGTAGGGTAATAGATATGCTAAAAATAAAAAACTTAAAAGCATCTATAAACAATAACCAGATATTAAATGGATTAAATTTAAACATTAATAAAGGTGAAATTCATGCAATTATGGGAACAAATGGTTCCGGGAAAAGTACTCTGTCAAAAGTTTTAGCAGGACATCCATCTTATAAAGTAACTGACGGAGAAATTTTATTTGAAAATAAAGAAATAAATGATTTCACACCTGAAGAAAGAGCAAAACTCGGCATATTTTTAGCCTTTCAATATCCGGTTGAAATACCAGGTGTCAGCAATGAGGAATTTTTAAGAATTGCATATAATAAAAAAAGAAAAAATGAAAATTTAGAAAATGTAAATCCAATTGAATTTTTTAATATATTACAAACAAATTTGAATATGTCAAAATTGAATATTGATTTTTTAAATAGAAATGTAAATGAAGGATTCTCAGGTGGAGAAAAAAAAAGAAATGAAATTTTACAAATGAGCGTTTTAAACCCTAAATTATCAATTTTAGATGAAACAGACTCCGGATTAGATATTGATGCATTAAAAGATGTAGCAAATGGAATAAATAATTTTTTTACAAAAGAAAAAAGCATAATATTAATTACTCATTATCAGCGCTTATTAGACTATGTAAAACCCGACTTTGTCCATATTATGCACAAAGGAGAAATAATAAAAACCGGAGATTCATCTTTAGCTATTGAACTAGAAAATAAAGGATATGATTGGATAATTAATTAAAATAAGACATAAATAATGCTTTCACTTATGCCTCATTTTAATTAATTAATTTTTAGCACGAATTCGCGCTAATTGTTGTAAAGCTAAGCGTCCAATATTATAAAAAGCCCATGTTGCGGCAATTAAAACTGGAAAAAATACAAAAATAAGACGATTATCCATAAGTTTTCTCCTTTAACTTTTTTAAGTAATCTTGAATATAATCTATTTTGATAGAAAATTAAAGTTAATAGGCTAAGCCTAAACTTCTTGTTGTTTCAGAGCCTAAATACACACGAACACTTAAAAAATCTGTAGGACAAGCTGTTTCGCAACGTTTACAACCTACACAATCCTCAGTTCTCGGCGCTGAAGCAATTTGACCAGCACGACAACCATTCCATGATGCCATTTCTAATACATCAGTAGGACAAGCGCGAACACATTGTGTACAACCAATACAGGTGTCAAAAATTTTAACTAAATGAGCCATAATGTATTTTTCAGATTTGATAATTATGATTTATTATATAAATTAAAATACTTACCTCAACTATTATACCCGAAAATTAAAAAAATTATTTATATTTAATTTTACAAAAATAAATAATTTATGATAGAATTTTTTTGAAACATAAAATTTATTTATAAGAGTTAACTATGGAATATGCTATTGTAGAAATTGGGGGCCATCAAGTATGGGTGGAGGAAGGAAAATATTTTTTAACAAATCGTATCTTAAACCCAGTTGGATCAAATTTATTATTAAATAAAGTATTATTAATAAAAAAAAATGAAAAAGCTGATTTTGGGTATCCTTATTTAGAAAGTAGTATTGTAAAAGCACAAATCTTAGAACATTTACGCGGACCAAAAATTAACGTGTATAAAATGAAATCAAAAAAAAAATACCGTCGAAAAATTGGACATAGACAAGAAATAACAAAACTCTTAATTACTGAAATAAAAAAATAATAACAATGGCACATAAAAAAGGAGCAGGTAGCTCAAAAAATGGTCGAGATTCAAATGCAAAAAGGTTAGGTGTAAAAATTTTTGGTGGTGAAAAAGCTGTTGCAGGAAATATTATTATTCGACAAAGAGGTTATAATACAAAAGCTGGTGAAAATGTTAAATGTGGGAAAGATTTTACACTATTTGCATTAAAAACAGGTAAGGTTGAATTTATTGAATTAACAAATAAATTAAAAAAAGTCCAAATTACTTAAAAAAATTAAAATTAATTTATTAATTTTGATTTTTAAAAACTTAATTACTGAAATTTTCTTATAAAGCTAAATATAATAGAATGCGTGTAGCGTCCTTAGTTCAGCTGGTAGAACGTTGGTTTCCAAAACCAAGTGTCGAGGGTTCAAGTCCTTCAGGGCGCGTTAGAAAAATTTATTGCTTTATTTAAAATAAAATGGTAATTTATCATGATATAATAAGATTAAGATTCTTATATTTGAATTTTTAAAATAAAAAATTAATCATATTAATTACCTTTAAAAGATTTACATTTTTATGGCAAAAAAAGTTATTGCTGTTATAAAACTCGCTTTATCTGCGGGAAAAGCAACACCAGCACCACCAGTAGGTCCTGCATTAGGGCAACATGGAGTAAATATTGCTGCATTTTGCAAAGAATATAACGCAAAAACAGCAGACAAAATTGATTTAGTTATTCCGGTTGAAATATCTGTTTATGATGATAGAAGTTACTCTTTTATAATGAAAACTCCACCTGCCTCAGTTTTATTACTAAAAGCCGCAAAAATTAAAAAAGGCTCAGGACAACCAAATAAAACAAATGTAGGATTCATTACTAAAAATGAACTAGAAGAGATTGCGAAATTAAAACTTCCTGATCTAAATAGCCAAAAATTAGAAAATGCAATACGTATAATTGAAGGAACAGCAAAAAACATGGGAATTGGAATTAAGAATAATTAAGAAACTTTGGTTAAAAATAGATTTTATAAATATTGATTATATGAAAAAATTATCAAAGCGATTACAGGTAGAAAAAAATAAAATAAAAAAAAATATAACTTATACTATTGATGAAGCCATTAAATTAGTAAAAGAAACTGCATCCGCAAAATTTAATGAGTCAATTGAAGCACACATATCATTAAATATCGACCCAAAATATGCTGATCAACAATTGCGAGCTACAGTAATATTACCACATGGAACAGGAAAAACTCTTAGAATTGCAGCTTTAGTACCATCGGAAAAAGTTTTAGAAGCAAAAGAATGTGGAGCCGATATATACGGTAATGAAGATTTGATTGAAACAATTAGTAAAGGAATTTTAAATTTTGATTTACTGATTGCAACATCTGATATGATGCCAAAATTAGCTAAACTAGGTCGAATTTTAGGTCCAAAAGGATTAATGCCTTCACCAAAAGCAGGTACAGTTACAAATAACTTAAAAATAACAATTGAAGAGTTTAAAAAAGGGAAATTAGAATACAGAGCTGATAAAACAGGAATTGTACATATTAGTTTTGGGAAAGCAAATTTTTCAGTAGAAGGCTTAAGCGAGAATTTAAAAGCATTTTATAACTCAATTGAAACAAATAAGCCAACAGGAGTAAAAGGTAAATATGTTAAAAAATTTACTCTATGTTCAACAATGGGCCCAGCAATTTATCTAGATAATACTTCAATTTAAAAAATTAATAAAAAAGTTCAGTTTATTCATAAAATTAAAAAAAATATATGTCAGCAAAAATTACTGAAATAATGAGTTTGTTAAAAACTTTAACTCTAATAGAAGCGAGTGAATTAATAAAGAAAATTGAAGAAGATTTTCAAGTTGATGCATCTGCTGCAAGCCCTATGATGATGGCAAACATGCCTAATATGGGAGCAGCAGCAGCTGAAGTTAAAGAAGAAAAAACAGAATTCACTATAGTTCTTGAAGAAGTACCTGCTGATAAAAAAATAGCAATTTTAAAAGTAGTAAGAACTATAACAGGACTTGGGCTTAAAGAAGCCAAAGACTTAGTTGAGGCAGCTCCTAAAAATGTAAAAGAAGGAGTCTCAAAAGAAATAGCAGAAAGTGCTAAAAAGCAACTAGAAGAAGCAGGAGCTAAAGTAAGCTTAAAATAAACTTAATCTGTAATATATAAAATGTCCTTTTTTAAAGACATTTTATATTTTAATTAAAATAAACCAAGTGTAACAGCTTGGCTTATAGGTAAGCAAGCACCAATACCAAACCAAATAGCAAAAGCTGTTCCAAAAAGAAAAACAAACATTGCTAATGGGCGTCTAAATGGATTTTGAAATTTATTTATGTTTTCAATAAAGGGAACAGTTAATAAGCCAAGTGGGACTGCCGCCATCGCAATAACACCTAATAACTTATTAGGTAAAACACGTAATAAATTAAAAGTTGGAAAAAAATACCATTCCGGTAAAATTTCTAAAGGTGTAGCAAAAGGATCAGCCTTTTCACCAATTACTGAAGGTTCTAAAACAGCCAAACCAATTAAAATAGCAAATGTCCCTAAAATAACAACAGGAAATATATATAATAAGTCATTTGGCCAAGCTGGTTCACCATAATAATTATGACCCATCCCTTTTGCTAATTTAGCACGTAACTTTGGATCACTTAAATCAGGTACTTTAAAAACACTCATATATTTTATTTAAATTAAGTAAAAAATTGTTTAAGAATTAAATTATTATAATGGTCCAGAAATGCCTTGTTTACGAATCATTAAAAAATGAGCAAGCATTAACGCAGCAGCAACAATTGGTAATAAAAAAGTATGAGCGCTATAAAAGCGAGTTAAAGTACTTTGACCAACACTAACCCCACCACGTAAAAGATATAATAAAGGAGTACCAATAACGGGAATTGCTTCTGGAACACCGGTTACAATTTTACATGCCCAGAAACCAACTTGATCCCATGGTAAAGAATAGCCCGTTACCCCAAAAGATACAGTAACAACAGCTAAAATTACACCTGTAATCCAAGTTAACTCGCGTGGTTTTTTAAAACCGCCAGTAAGATAAACTCGGAAAACATGTAAAACCATCATTAAAACCATCATGCTTGCTGACCATCGATGAATTGAACGAATTAGCCAACCAAAATTTACTTGAGTCATTAAATACTCAACTGATGCAAAAGCTTCAGTAACTGTTGGTCTATAGTAGAACGTCATAGCAAAACCAGTAGCAACTTGAACAAGAAAACATGTTAGTACAATACCACCAAAACAATAAAAAATATTTACGTGAGGTGGAACATATTTGCTGGTAATATCATCGGCAATTGCTTGAACTTCTAAACGCTCTTCAAACCAATCATAAACACTACTCATATACTTTTTTATTTGATTCTTTTAATCATTATTAAACAAAATACTCAACGGTATCTATCAATATTATAATATAATATAAACTATTTACAAAAAGATTTTTTTATTGTTAAAATAATTTTATGTTTTAATTTATTGTTATAAAAATATGAAACTAGTAAATGCAACAAGTAACTATGAATCAATGGTTGTATTATCTTCTAACTGCACAGATGAAGAATTAAAGGATATTGCTTCTAAATATGCCCAACAATTAAAAAAATTAGGAGCTTTAAGTATATCAGTTATTTCACGTGGATGTAGAGATTTTGCTTATAAAACAAAATTTGCGAAAATGGGTTATTTTGTTGAAATATATTTTAATTCATCACCGAAAGTTCTTCCAATCTATCAAACAAAATTAAAATTAGATAAAGATATAATCCGCTCATCAATTATTAATTTAGATAAAAGTTAAATTATAAGTATTAAGGTAGATGGCGAAATTGGTATACGCATCACATTCAAAATGTGACTTTTAAAAAAATGAGGGTTCAAGTCCCTTTCTACCTAATTTTATAAACTAGTAATGAATTTATAATAGAGATCAAAAATTAAAGAAAAATGACAATATTAGTAATTGGTGGAACAGGTACTTTAGGTCGACAAATTGTCAAAGAATTATTAGATAATGGCTATGATGTTCGATGCTTAGTAAGAAACATAAAAAAAGCTTCTTTTTTAAAAGAATGGGGAGCTACAATTGCTTATGGGGATTTAAAATTGCCTGAAACCATTCCCAAAAATTTTAAAGGAATAAAAGCAATCATAGATGCATCAACATTAAGATTAGACGATAATATAGCAAAAATTGAAGAAATTGATTTATTAGGTAAATTATGTCTAGTTAAGGCAGCAAAAAGTGCAAATATAAAAAATTTTATTTTTTTTTCAATAACAGAAAATGATGACTATAAAGATATTCTTTTAATGAAATTTAAAAATAAAATTGAAAATATTCTAAAAAGTTCCGAAATTTCATACAATATTTTTCAATTAAGTGGTTTTTATCAAGGTTTAATTTTACAATATGCAGTCCCAATATTAGAAAAAGAAGAAATTTTTATAACTAATGATTTAAATTCATATATTGATAGCCAAGATGTCGCAAAAATATGTGTAAAGTTTTTAAACAAAAATTTTAATCTAGAAAAAAAGAAAACTGTAGCATTAAAAGGGCAAAAAAATTGGAATTCAAAAGCTATTTTAACGTTATGTGAAGAACTAGCAGGACAAAAAGCAAACGTAAAAAATAGCTCATTTTTACTATTAGCGATTTTTAAAAAAATTATTGGTTTTTGTAAGTGGGGCTGGGTAATTCAAGACCGTTTATCTTTTAATGAAATAATAAGTAATAAAAATAGCATCGAATATGTAAAGGACTTAAACTATACTGATGCTGAAATTCCTATTTATAAAAACGATTTATTATCATTAGAAAGCTATTTTCAAGAATACTTTGAGAACATGTTGAAAAAATTAAAAACTTTAAATTACGATAAAAACCAGAATACGAAACGCAAAGAATTAATATTTTAAAAATTTTAAAATATCAGTTATAATTCCTAGTTAGGATTTTTTAAATATTATAATAAAAATTAATCATCTTAATCAATTTTTTTTAATTAAAATTTAAAGTAAATTAATTGATCCGAATAATATTAAGGTAAATCATATCGAACAGGATTTAAATAATTACTAATAAAATATCTTATTATGTTAACATTAAAAATTTTAGTATACACAACAGTTACATTTTTTGTTTCTCTATTTATTTTTGGCTTCCTGTCAAGTGACCCTTCACGTAACCCAAATAGAAAAGATTTAGCATAAAATATTTTTTATTTAGCCCAATGATATAGTTTTGGACTAAATAAAAATATTAGAAATTAAGTTCTGAAGCTTGAACTTTTTCAAATTGTTTTTTCTTAATAACTAAAAAGATCTGCGTTAAAATAATTACAAAACAAATTGCTATATATCCATAGATACGACTTGCGCTTTGTAAAACTATTTCTGTTTCTGTTTGACCAAACCCACCAACATTAGGTTCTTTTGTTATAGCCTGATCAATTGTTATAACTTGACCTTTAAGAACATCTAATTCATAATATTTAGGAACAGATTGAGTAACAAATACACCATCAGAATTTTTAATATTTATTTCATAATTTCCAGTAGCATCAAGAGTAATGTTTTCAACTTTCCCAGTTGCAGATGCCAAAACTGTATTATTATTCGTTTTTTCACCTGTTGGGTTTATTTGACCACGCCCACGATTTGCTCCCACATAGATAGGGTATTTCAAAAAGTTAACTTCTTTATTTGATTCTGGGTTAGGTGCAACAATCGGAAAAGAAATTTCTTGATGTTGGTTACCGCTAATTGGTCCAACAACTAAAATATTTTCTAGTTTTGAACTGTATGGTGAAATATAAACACCTTTATTTTTTTCTTTTACTTCTTTAGAAAGTTGAGATGGTGAAGCTAATTTAAAATGATCAGGTAATATGACAACTGCCCCAACATTTAATCCACCTTTTGTCCCACTTGCTAAAATTTGTTTAGAATTTAAATCATATGGGATTTTAACCACTGCTTCAAAAATTGAATTTGGTAAAACAGCTTGAGGTACCTCAATTTCAACTGGTTTTTGTGCTAAATGACAATTTGCACAGGCAATTCGCCCATTTGCTTCACGTGGAGTTGCATAAGCTTGCTGAGCATAAATAGGAAATGCTAAAACTGAACTATTAAAAAAAATAAAATTTACAAGTAACAATATAAAACCTAAGAATTTGGGATTAATTTTCGAACAAAAAATTTTCATTTATAGTTTTTCAATTTATTTTATAAAATTTACAACATTATTTATGATATGCTTTTAATTAATTCTTTAATATTTTAAAAAAATTAAAATTGTAATTCCTAAAAAGTACAAAAATATAATAGCTCCAGATAATAATAATTGAGTGATAGGATCAGTTGAAGGCGTTAATAATGCTGCAATAATAACAGCAATTAATAACACATATTTCCATATTTTTAACATATTAGAACTTGAAACTAAACCTAATATACCAACAATTAATTGAAGAATTGGAATTTGAAAAGTTAGAGCAGTGGTAATAAATAATACTAATATAAAATCAAAGTATTGAGTAAATGACCACAAAGGCTCCAATACATCTGAACTATAAGAAATAAAAAATTGTAATGCGGCCGGAATTAAACAATAATAAGAAAAATAAAAACTACTAGAAACTAAAATTAATGAACCTGTTAATAAAGGTAGAATAAATTTTTTTTCAACCGATGTTAAACCAGGGTTCATAAAAAAGCTAAATTGTGACAAAAAGATTGGAAATATAAATATGAAAGATAAATACAATGCAATTTTAATTGTTTCAATAAAATACTCACCAGGAGATAATTGAAAAAATTTAATATTATTTACTGGAATTTCTAAAAATTGAACAATTGGTTTAACATTCAAAAATAAAAATAATGAAAAAAATATGAAAATTAAAAAAATATGAAAACTTCTTTGCCTTAATTCATCAAAATGAATTCGAAAAGGAAGTTTTAGGCGTAATTTCTTATTTTTCACCTCAAACTTAAATAACACATTAATTTCAGAAAAAATAGATTTTTGAATCATTATCTTTTAATTTTTTTCCTAATCATAAACTTAGCTTTATTCCATATAAGATGTAGCTTTTAATAATGCAGAAATTCTTTGTAAATTCTGTAAAGCATCTACCTTTTCTTGATCACTTTTTGCATTTTTTAATTGTTCTTCGGCTTTAGTTAAACGCTCTTGAATATCATTTAATTCAACTAAATTTACTTGTTCTGCTTTTATCGAATAAATATGAACGTTATCAGATTTAATTTCAACAATTCCACCCATAACAACAAATAAATTCCATGCCGATCCCTCTTTAAATCTTAATAAACCAATTGATAAAGCTGAAACTAACTGCTGATGGCGAGGTTGAATACAAATTTCTCCATCAGGAGTTGGAAGAAAAATTTCTTCACTAACTGTATTACACATGGTTTTATTAGGCGTGTATAGAATAATATTTAAGCTCATTTTACTCCTAAATTTTTAGAGTTGCTGCTTTTTCAATTGCTTCATTAATATCACCAACTAAATAGAAGGCTTGCTCAGGTAAATCGTCAAGTTCACCTTTTAAAATCATATTAAATCCTTTCATTGCATCTTCTAATGAAACATATTTTCCTGGTGAACCAGTAAATACCTCAGCAACAAAGAATGGTTGAGAAAGAAAACGCTCAACCTTACGAGCACGTGCCACAACTAAGCGGTCATCTTCTGATAATTCTTCAATTCCTAAAATTGCAATAATATCTTGTAACTCTTTATATCGTTGAAGCGTTTGTTTAATATTTTGAGCAACAGAATAATGAGCAAGACCAACTATACCAGGCTGTAACATTGTTGAAGTAGAGTCTAACGGATCTACTGCTGGATAAATACCTTTTGAAGCTAAACCACGTGATAATACAGTAGTAGCATCTAAATGTGCAAATGTTGTTGCCGGAGCCGGATCCGTTAAATCATCAGCTGGAACATATACAGCTTGGATAGAAGTAATTGAACCTTGTGTTGTTGAAGTAATACGCTCTTGTAAGCCACCCATTTCTGTTGCTAAAGTTGGTTGGTAACCAACAGCAGAAGGCATACGACCTAATAAAGCAGAAACTTCAGAACCAGCTTGCACAAAACGGAAGATATTATCAATAAATAATAAAACATCCTGTTTATTAACATCTCGGAAATATTCAGCCATTGTTAAAGCTGATAAACCTACACGCATTCTTGCTCCAGGTGGTTCATTCATTTGTCCATAAACTAGTGCAACTTTTGATTCAGTTAAAGCATTGATATTTATTACACCTGAATCTTTCATTTCACAATATAAATCATTACCTTCACGTGTACGCTCACCTACACCACCAAAAACTGAAACACCACCATGAGCTTTGGCAATATTATTAATTAATTCCATAATTAATACTGTTTTTCCTACACCAGCACCACCAAAAAGACCAATTTTCCCACCGCGTCGATAAGGGGCTAGCAAATCAACTACTTTAATACCAGTCTCAAAAATTTCAGGCTTTGTTTCTAATTCCGTAAAAGCAGGTGCTTCACGATGAATAGGTAAACGACTAACATTTTGTGGAATATTAAGACCATTATCAACCGGAACACCTAGAATATTAAAAATACGACCAAGTGTCGAAGGACCAACCGGAACAGAAATTGGTGAACCAGTATCAATAACTTCAATACCACGCTTTAAACCATCCGTAGCACTCATTGAAACCGCACGAACTTTATTATCACCAAGTAATTGTTGCACTTCACATGTAACCATTTTTTCATCTAATGTAACCGTAATTGCATTATAAATTTTTGGAAGATTACCATCTGGAAAAACAACATCTAACACGGGTCCAATAATTTGAGTGATATAACCTTTACTCATATTTGATGCAAACATTTTTTTGAAAATTAAGATAATAAATAAGGTTTCAATTAATAAAAAAAATTAGTTTCGACCTGTGGTTTTTAACCAATTTTGTGCCTCGATATAATTATTTGGTGCTAAACGAATTGCCAAGCGCCAATAATAAGCTGCTTTATCAAATAAAATTGTCGAAACTTGAATATTATCTACCTCTAAAGCTTTAACTGCTTGATAATGATAGATAACGGCTATATTATTTATAGCCTGAGGTAAATTTGGATTTAATTCTAATGCTTGAGAGTAATATTCAAGAGCTTTTGAATACTTACCTGTGCTAGCATAGATAAGTCCTATATTATAGAGAATATAACTACGGTCGAATGGATCTTCTTCAAGTTGAAGAGCCTCATAATAATTTTCCAATGCTTCAGCATAACCACCTTCTGATTGTGCTGCCATACCATCTCTATAATAAGCAAAAGCTTGCTTTTCTTGCTTACTAGCGGGGAAAATTTTTAAAAGTAAATCAGCAACAATAGTAAACGTTTTATCAATAAAATTATCATTTTTTTGTATTCGACCCATTTTAATTTCTTATTAATTATAAATTAAAGAATATTTTAAATTAAAAAAATCTATATAAAATAAAACTTTAATTTTTAGCTTTTAAAACAAAAGGTAATAAATTTAAAATTCTTGCACGTTTGATTGCTTTTTTTAGCTCTTTTTGTTGTTTAACCGTCAAATTTGTTGTTCGACGAGATAAAATTTTACCATACTCGCTTATAAAAATTTTTAATAAGTTAACATCTTTGTAATTGATCGATTGATCTAATTTAATCGGTGAAATACGTTTTTTTGCTTTATAATTAAACATGATATTTTATTTTATTTCTTTATGAACAGTATGCTTTGCACAATATGGACAAAATTTGTTTAATTCAATACGCTCAGGTGTGTTTTTTCTATTTTTCTTAGTGCTATAGCGTGAAACACCACTTGATCTTTTCATTTCATTTTTTCTACACTCAGTACACTCCAGAGTAATAACAAGACGAGTTCCTTTAGATTTAGCCATATAAAAATTTTTACAACTTTAATGTAAGTATGAGTTTTTAATTTAAAATAATCATCTCATATCTTATGATTATTTCCAAGGTTTAAATAAAAACTTATTTAAAACTTGTTAGAATAAAAAAAATATGAGATTATATGAAGTTATTATAATAAATTTTTAAAATTAAAGGGTTAAAAGTATTTTATGGCAAATATAAAATCTGCAATAAAAAGAATAGCAATAGGAAAAAGAAATGAGTTACAAAACAAAAAATATCTTTCCCAAATTAAAACTTTTATAAAAAAGTATCTAATTGTTTTAGACCAATATAAAAATCAACCAACTAACATAAATTTAAAATTTACATTGAAACAGCTAGACATAGTTTATAGTAAAATCGATAAAGCAAAAAAGTGTAAAGCTTTAACAAAAAATACAGCTGCAAGAAAAAAATCAGCACTAAAAAATGCATTAATTTTTAAAAATTAGTTTTAAATTCAAAATTTAATAAAAAGCGGGTATGTAATAAATATAACTAAGGAATTTTATGATTAAAAAAGCTTTTTTAACAACATTACCAGACTTTATTGAAATTCAACGTGCAAGTTTTTGCTGGTTTTTATCAAAAGGTTTAAGCGAAGAATTAGAAAATTTTTCATCAATTAAAGACGTCTATAAACTTTTTGAATTTAATTTGTTTAGTAAAGAATATAAAATTAAAAAACCAAAATATGATATTACAGAATCCAAACGTCGAAATGTTACATATGGGGTTAAGATCTATGTTCCAATGTCGACCACTGCATTTCCTAAAAATTTTGAACAAAGTCTAACAATTCGAAAGAGAAAAAATGTTTTACTAGGCGAATTACCCTTAATGAGTGATAGAGGAACGTTTTTAGTAAATGGTTATGAAAGAGTAATAATAAATCAAATCATACGTAGTCCCGGTCTGTATTATAAAAAAGAATTTTTGAAAAATGAAAAATTAATTTATACGGCAACATTAATTCCAAATCGTGGGTCATGGTTAAAGTTTGAAATTAATGAGAAGAATGGTATAAATGTAAGTGTTGATAAAACCGATAAAATAGAAATACGTAAATTTTTACTAATTTTTGGGCTAAAAATGGATAAAATTAGCAAAATGCTATCTTACCCAAAATTTTTTGACAAAATTGAAAAAAAAGAAGATCAAGATACAAAAAAGTTCCAAAATGAAATAATAGAACTAAAAAAATATTTTATTAACAAAATCTTTAACCCAAAATATTATGAAATTGGTAAAGTTGGTCGTTATAAACTAAATAATAGATTAAACTTAAATATTGTAAATGATACGCATCTAACAATACAAGATATTCTAGCAAGTATTAATGGCCTAATAAAGTTATATTATAATAAAGAAAAAAGTGATGATATTGATAATTTAGAAAACCGACGAGTTAGATCAGTTGGAGAATTAATACAAACTCAATTTCGATTCGGCTTAACTCGCTTAGAAAGAAATTTAGTCGAAAAAATGTCAATTTGTGATCCAAATCTCTATAAAACTAGATCACTCGTAAATCCAAAGCTGGTGATGGGAATGATGAGAGAATTTTTTAATTCAAGTCAATTATCACAATTTTTAGATCAAACAAATCCAATTGCTGAATTAACACACCGACGTAGGATAAGTGGATTAGGTCCTGGAGGATTCAGTGGCGAACACGTAAGTTTTGCAGTTAGAGATATTCATCCAAGTCATTATGGGAGAATTTGTCCAATTGAAACACCAGAAGGACAAAACGCCGGATTAATCTCTTCGCTTTCAGTTTATGCTCGTGTAAATTCCTTTGGCTTTATTGAAACTCCGTTTTTTAAAGTTAGAAATGGAAGTGTTTTAAAAAATGAGGGGGCGATTTATCTAGATTCACAAGAAGAAGATACTATGAAAATTGCTCCAGCAGATACGCGTTTAATGTTTAATCGGAAAATTGTTAATAAAGAAATTACAGTTAGATATAAACAAGAATTTATTTCGATTTTAGCCACTGAAGTGGAATTAATGGCCGTTTCGAGTGTTCAAATTATTTCATCTGCCACAGCTCTAATTCCATTTCTTGAACATGATGATGCCAATAGAGCATTAATGGGTGCTAATATGCAACGTCAAGCAGTACCATTATTATACCCCACAAAACCAATTATTGGTACTGGTTTTGAAAGTCAACTTGCTACTGATGCTGGAATGGTAATAATTAGTTACAATGATGGCTACGTTAAAAATGTAAATAGTAGTAAAATCACTATAAAAAATGAAAATGGAAAAGAGATACAATATTATTTGCAAAAATATACACGCTCAAACCAAGATACATGTATAAATCAGCGACCAATTATTTGGACAGGTGAATTTGTAAAATCTGGACAAATAATTGCTGATGGGCCAGGAACAGAAGGAGGAGAAATTGCCTTAGGACAAAATATAACAGTCGCCTATATGCCATGGGAAGGTTATAATTATGAAGATGCACTACTAATAAGTGAACGCTTAATATACACAGAACTTTTTACATCAATTCATATTGAAAAATATGATTTAGAAGTAAAAGAAACAAAAGGTGGGACAGAAAAATTAACAAATAATTTACCATATGTAAGCACAGAAACCACTAAAAATTTAGATAGCAATGGAATAATCAAAAAAGGAAGATTTGCTAAAGCCGGAGACATATTAGTTGGAAAAGTAACACCCATTGATGAAATTGATATTATACCTGAAGAAAGATTATTAAGAGCAATATTTGGTGAAAAATTACCTACTGTAAAAGACAACTCCTTACGAGTACCAACAGGAAGTTATGGACGTGTATTAGATATTAGAATATTTTCACGCGAAAACAATGATGAATTACTTATCTCAACCGAATCTGTAGTGAGAATTTTTTTAGCACAAGTCCGTAAACTTCAAATTGGTGACAAAATGTCAGGTAGACACGGTAATAAAGGAATCATTTCACAAATTTTGGGAAGACAGGACATGCCATATCTACCAGATGGGAAACCGATTGACTTAATATTAAACCCTCTAGGAGTACCATCTCGTATGAATGTTGGTCAGCTATTTGAAGGACTATTTGGATTTGCAGCTGATAATTTAGATAAAAGATTTAAAATATTACCATTTGATGAAATGTTTGAAGTTGAAGCCTCACGCATCTTGATAAATAGCTCATTAAAGAGCGCAAAAAATTATAGTAAAAATAGCTGGATGTACAATCATCATACGCCAGGTAAAATTTTTTTAAAAGATGGTCGAACAGGTGAATATTTTGATAACCCAATAACAGTTTGTAAAAGCTATATTTTAAAACTAATTCATTTAGTTGATGATAAAATTCATGCACGTGCAACCGGACCCTACTCATTAATAACACAACAGCCATTAGGGGGAAAATCTCAGCAAGGAGGCCAAAGATTTGGAGAAATGGAAGTTTGGGCACTAGAAGCATTTGGAGCAGCATATACACTACAAGAATTGTTAACAATAAAATCAGATGATATAAATGGGCGTAATGAAACATTAAGTGCGATTATTAGAGGGGAAAAAATACCTGTACCAGGTATACCTGAATCTTTTAAAGTTTTAATTCTTGAACTTCGAGCCTTAGGCCTTGATATTGGGATGTACAAAATTAAAAAGGACCAAAAAAATGAAACAAGTGAAATTGAAATCAATATTTTAGAAAGTTCAAAAGAAACCGACATGATACCAAATTATAAATCTCTAGAAATACTTTAGGATATTAATGATAAATATAAACGATTTTGATTATATAAAAATAAATTTAGCCTCACCAAAATGTATAAAAAAATGGGGCGAAAGAATTTTACCAAATGGAAAAATAATCGGTGAAGTAAATAAACCGGATACCATAAATTATCGTACATTTAAACCAGAAATGGGTGGCTTATTTTGTGAAAGAATATTTGGCCCTGTTAAAAATTGGGAATGTTTTTGTGGAAAATATAAACAAATAAAATCAAAAGAAGTTGTCATTTGTGAAAGATGTGGAGTCGAAATAACAGAATCACGCATTCGACGTCATAGAATGGGGTATATTGAATTAATTTCACCAACAAGTCACGTTTGGTATTTAAAAGGAATTCCAAGTTATATAAGCTTAATCCTGAAAGAGCGTTTACGCAAACTAGAAGAAATAATTTATTTTTGCAAACCTTTAGATGATGAAGAAAAAAGAGAAGAATTGTTTTATCAACAAAATGTTGAAAATCAGATAGTTGGAGCGGAAGTAATTAAAAATTTATTAGAAAAAGTTGATTTAAATAAAGACTTAATACTAAACCGATTAACATTGAGCTTAAGAGATAACAATTTTTATAAAAATAAAGATGAACGATACCCAGAACCACGTGAAAAATTAATTCGAAGAATTAGATTAATTGAAAATTTTTTAGCAACACGTTCAAAACCTAGTTGGATGGTTCTAGAGGTAATCCCAGTTCTACCCCCTGGATTACGCCCAATGGTACAACTTGAGGGTGGTCGATTTGCTACGTCAGATTTGAATGAACTTTACAGACGCGTAATAACTAGAAATAATAGATTAGGACGTTTAATAAGCATGTTTGCCCCAGCAATTGTTATTCATAATGAAAAACGCTTATTACAAGAAGCAATTGATACGCTTATTGATAATGGTAAAAGAGGAAGAAAAATGTTAGGTACAAATAATCGTCCTTTAAAATCATTATCAGATATTATTGAAGGTAAAGAAGGTCGATTTAGACAAAATTTACTAGGTAAAAGAGTTGATTATTCAGCACGTTCTGTAATTGTTGTTGGCCCATCACTAAAATTAAATCAATGTGGCTTACCACATGAAATTGTACTCGAGCTATTTCAACCTTTTATAATTCACGAATTAATAAAAAATGGATTAGCAAATAATATGAGATTAGCAAAAAAATTAGTTGAAAATGGAGAAAGTATTATATGGAAAATTTTGGAAAAAATTTTAAAAGATTATCCAGTTTTACTAAACCGAGCTCCAACTTTACATAGATTAGGTATTCAAGCATTTGAAGCAATATTAGTACCAGGTCGAGCAATTCATCTTCATCCATTAGTTTGTACAGCTTTTAACGCTGATTTTGATGGTGATCAAATGGCAATTCATTTACCTTTATCAGAAAATGCTAAATTAGAAGCAAAAACAAGGATGCTTGCTTCTAATAATTTTTTATCAGCTGCAAATGGTGATCCAATTATTTCCGCAACACAAGACATGGTTTTAGGATGCTATTATTTAACTGTAGATAATCCATTATCAATGTTAGGAATAAATCAGTATTTTAGTAATTTTCAAGATGTTATTTTAGCTTATCATCAAAAAAAAATTAATCTTCATAGCCCAATTTGGGTAATTAATAAAATATTTGAATTAGAAAATGATATAAATCTAAAAATTAACACACAAACAATAAAAGGTTCGAATAATAAGTATATTAGAACAACTGCAGGTCGAATAATTTTAAATTCAAGCATATTTAAAAATTTAAATTTATAAAAAATGAGCAAAAAAATTATATTTAAAAATAAAATTTTTAATAAAAAAAAATTAAAAGAAATTGTATATGATGCATTTCAAAATTATGGGATAACGCGATCATGTAGTTTAGCGGATGAAATTAAAACTTTAGGATTTCATTATGCAACAAAAGCAGGAATTTCAATAAGTATTGAAGATTTAAAAGTACCACCAAAAAAAAAAAATTTAATAATAACTGGAAATAAAGAAATTGTAAATTCTGAATTAGCCTACTACCGTGGAGAAATAAATTTTGTTGAGCGATTTCAAAAAATTATTGATATATGGAGTCGAATCAGTGAAACTTTAAAAAACGAATTAGTTCGTTATTTTAGTGAAACAGATCCCTTAAATCCAATATACTTAATGGCTTTTTCAGGAGCAAGAGGTAATTTATCACAAGTACGTCAGCTTGTTGGTATGCGTGGCTTAATGTCAGACCCAAGTGGGCAAATAATTGACATTCCCATAATTCACAATTTCAGAGAAGGATTAACCATAACTGATTATATTATGTCAGCGTATGGGGCAAGAAAAGGTGTAGTGGATACAGCCTTAAGAACAGCTGATTCAGGTTATTTAACTCGACGATTAATTGATGTAGCACAAGATGTAATTATTCGGGAATATGATTGTAACACAAAATATTCTATTAAAATATATAAGGATGATGATGAAGCTTATAATTTTGAACAACAAATTTTAGGTCGAACAAGCGCAGAAAATATTTATTCAGTAGATTTAAAAAATCTAATTGTTAAAAAGGATGAAATAATAACTGAAACAATAATAGAAAAAATTTTCCTAAACAAAATAACCGCAATAAAAATAAAATCACCGTTAACATGTGAATCAGCACGTTCAATTTGCCAAAAATGTTATGGCTGGGATTTATCTAATTGTAAAATGATAAAATTAGGAGAAGCAATTGGTATTATTGCCGCTCAATCAATTGGTGAACCGGGAACTCAATTAACAATGCGAACATTTCATACTGGGGGTGTTTTTACCTCTGATATCAGTAGGCAAATACTAGCAAAAAAACATGGGTTCTTTCAGATAGGTAAAAATAGTGAAATAATAGCTTCTCGAACTTTATATGGGCGTGAAATAGAAATTCTTGAACGTGAAACAAATTTTATTATTACTGATTATGAAAATACTAAACATCAAGGTAAATTAAAAGCTGGGACCAATATTTTTGTCAAAAATAATAGCTTTGTTATAAAAGACGAATTGATAGCTGAATTAAGCTACAAAAATGAACAAAGAATAAAATCACGAAAAAATTTAGTTGCACTCCATTCTGGTGAACTTATTTTTTCGGAAAAAAAAAATTTATTTTGGATTTTAAGAGGTGAAGTCTATAACGTTCCATCCAATAACTTAATAAATAATTTAAAAAAAAATCAAAAAATTTGTGAAAAAGATAACTTATCTTCTGTTAAATTAATAAGTCGAAAAGAAGGTGTTATAAAAACAATTCTTAGTAAAACAAAAAATGTTAATAATTTACAAATTAGTAATTGTTTAGAAAAATTTATAAATTATCCAATTTTTTGGGATAATAAAAGAAAAAAACTTTACTTAATTCTTAATTTTCCCGAACTAAAAGAGTACTATGAACTTTTTTTACTAAATACTAATAATAAAAGAAATAGTATGTTCCGATTTGGTGAACAAGTTACTCAAAAATATAGTACTGAAACAGGCGGAGAAATAATTTTACTAAATAATTCCTTTTTTCAATATGAAAACAGATACAATAACAAAATTATTATAAAAAATGGAAAACTTTTATTTATTCCTTTAGAAAGTTATAAAATTGAAAAAGATAAAGCAGTCCTATTAGTAGCAAATAACACAAAATTAGATTTTAAACACACAGAAATAATTTCAGGAATTTTTTCACAAACAGATGGATTTATTCAAACAAAAGAAGCAAATAATATAATTGAAGAAATTAACATAAAAGCTGGGAAATTTTTTGAGTTTATGAATCTTAAGCAACATGAAATAAATGATTTAAAAAAAATTGATAAAAAAATTTTTTTTAAAAATGAAATAGTGTTTGAAGATATAATAGTAGAATTTTTAAGTTTAGCTGAAGTTATCAAACTAAAAAATTCATATGGAATATTACTAAGAAAAATTCAAGAATATAACATACCAAAAGCAAAAAAAAGAAATAAAAAAAAGAATGCTGACTTAGAATTTAAAAGAATTAACATCTTTAATTATAAAAGTGAAATAATAAAACAGAATATAAATTTCATAAACTCAGAAATATGGTTAGAGAATAATGAAATAAAATTTAAAAATGATATTAGTTTTTCTTATGTTAAAAGAAAAAAAAATTGGCCGGTATCAATGTTTATGAATGAAAATAATTTAACAAAAATTTCTGAAATTTATTCAAATTCAAAAACAGGCATAGATTTAAACTGGTATAAAAATAAAAGGGTTTATTTAATAATAATAAATGAAAAAAACTTTGATATTTCTAATTTACTTTCAAAACAAGTAAATAAAGAAGATTTTAAAATATCATTGTTTAACCCAAATTTTTCTTATATAAATAAAAATACTATTATAGGAAGCGTTTCTTTAATGTCAAAAAAAAGCTTTGAAATTGAAGAAATAAAAACTAATGATAAAGAAAGATTAAAAATTTTATTTTTTACAAAAAAAAATTATAAAACTTACTTTAATGAAAAAAATTATTTTTTTAAAAAAATAAATGAAATAATAAAAATTGGTGATAAATTAACCCCAATTATAAAAATAAATTGTTCGGGAAAAATTATTGAAAAAAAACCCTTTAAACTGAAATTACATAAAATTATACCATTCTTTATAAATTTAGAAACCAATCTTTATATTAGAAATAAAGATTACATAAAAGAAGAGGATATTTTAGGTGAAATAAGTTTTGAACAAATTATTACAGGTGATATTATACAAGGTTTACCGAAAATTGAAGAAATTTTAGAAGCTCGAAAGCCACAAAATGCGGCACTTTTAAATGAAAGTCCAGGTATAGTTTTAAAAATAAAAAATAATAAAGAAAAAGGTCTATCTTTAAATATTTATATAAATAGATTAATAAAACCAAAAGAAATTATTGAATCTTATAACATAGAAGAAAATATAAATGAAGATATAGAAAACAAAATTCTATATAAAACAAATTATAAAGAGATTAGTGAAATCAAAAAATCACTAACTATCAAAGAAAATGACTTTATTTATATTGGGCAAGCCTTAACTGAAGGATCTGTGAATCCACATAATTTATTATTGACATATTTTTCGTATTATAAAAATTTTACAAGCTATTATGAATCAACTTGCTTAAGTGTAAAAAATATTCAACTATTACTAATCGAAAAAATTCAACAAGTTTATATTTTGCAAGATGTAACAATTGCAGATAAACATTTAGAAGTCATTATAAAAAAAATAACCTCAAAAGTTCAAATTATAACAGGCGGTGATAGTTTTTTATTACCAAATGAAGTAATTGAATTGAAACAAATTGAGTACATAAATTTTGTTCTCAAAGAATCTAAAAACTTAATAACAACCTACCAACCCATACTGCTAGGAATTACAAAAGCTTCTTTATTAAGTGATAGTTTTATTTCAGCTGCAAGTTTTCAAGAAACAACTAAAATCTTAACAGCTGCAGCAATTGAAGGAAAAATTGATTGGCTAAGGGGATTAAAAGAAAATATAATTATAGGACGTTTAATACCTGTCGGAACAGGATATAATGAAGAAATAGCCAATTAAATAATCAAAAAATTATAAATTTATGATATTATTTTTAGACAGTTAAAATTTTATAATAAAAGTGGAGATTTAAAAAATGGCTAATATAGATTTAGCTCAATTACTTGAAGCAGGAGTTCATTTTGGACACAAGGCAAATCGTTGGAATCCAAAAATGTTTCCATATATATATGCAGAACGTGACGGAATTCACATTTTAGATTTAATTCAAACAGCAAAATTACTTGACCAAGCGTGTTTATTTGTAAATACTGCAGCAAGTGCAAAGAAAATTTTTTTATTTGTCGGGACAAAACCACAAGCATCTGCAATAATAGAGCAAGAAGCAAAAAATTGTAATTCACACTATGTAAATTACCGCTGGCTAGGAGGGATGTTAACAAATTGGGATACCGTTAAAACAAGAATCGAAAGATTAAAAAAGTTAAAAGAACAAGAAGAAAATGGTATTTTAGCTCTTTTACCCAAAAAAGAAGCATCAACGATTAGAAAAGAATTAGAAAGATTAGAAAAACATTTGGGGGGTATAAAAGATATGCCACGCATACCAGACATTATAATTTTAATCGATCAAAGACGTGAATTAACTGCTATACGTGAAGCAAGAAGTTTAAATATACCTATTGTTTCAATAATTGATACAAATTGTAACCCAGACTTAATTGATGTTCCAATACCTGGTAATGATGATTCAATCGGATCAATTAAATTAATTTTAAAAGCTCTAAGAAAAAATATTTTAAAAGGCCTGTTGTCAAATTAATTTACAAATTAATAAAAATTCGCTTTAATTTTTAAAAGTTTCGCTAATATATATGAGTATAAAATTGTTTTGTGGAATTTATGTACCTTTTTAATTTAACGAACACTTCTTTACTCCTATCCGATGTAAGTGTTGGTGTTCACTATTATTGGAATATAGGGGGATTTACGGTACATGGTCAAGTTTTTATAATTATTTGGTTAGTAGTTTTTTTTCTTCTAGCTCTTGCTCTAATTGGAACTTCTAAAATAGAAAGAATTCCAGGAAGCGCACAAAACTTCGTAGAAATAATACTAGAAACAACAACTGATATTGCCAAAAATCAAATTGGTGAAAGCTTATACCGTCCGTGGATTCCTTTTATTAGTACTTTGTTTCTTTTTATTTTGGGTTGTAACTGGGCTGGAGCACTTTTACCCTTAAAACTTTTCGAAATTCCAGCAGGTGAATTAGCATCACCAACAAATGATATAAATACAACTGTTGCACTTGCATTGCTTGTTTCAATATTTTATTTTTATGGTGGTTTAAGAAAAAAAGGTTTAGGTTACTTTAAAAGATATGTACAGCCAACGCCCATACTTTTACCAATTAATATCCTAGAAGATTTTACAAAACCCCTATCATTAAGTTTTCGATTATTTGGAAACATTCTGGCAGATGAATTAACTGTAACCGTTTTAACTATGCTAGTACCACTCCTAATTCCATTACCAATAATGTGCTTAGGATTTTTTGCAAGCTCAGTTCAAGCTTTAATTTTTTCAACTTTAGCCGCTGCATATATTGCTGAAGCAGTTGAAACACATTAATAATAAAATGAAATTTGTTAGTTTACGTTAAGTACATTTATTTATTATTTTTAGGTAATCTTATTATGGATTCATTAATTTCTGCTGCATCAGTTGTTGCTGCTGGTCTTTCTATTGGTTTAGCTGCAATTGGTCCAGGCATTGGACAAGGTACAGCAGCTGCATCTGCAGTTGAAGCAATTGCCCGCCAACCTGAAAGTGAAAACTCAGTACGTGGTATGCTATTATTAAGTTTAGCCTTCATGGAAGCCCTAACAATTTATGGTCTTGTTGTAGCTTTATCTGTATTATTTGCGAACCCATTTACTAGCTAAAATTAATGCCAAGACATTTAAATAATTATTATTTAAATGTCTTGGCATTAATTATAAATAATATAAAATATAATTAATATTTGAAAGTTTATGAATGAGCAAATTTTTATTCTATTAGCAGAAGAAACACAAAAAGGGGTATTATTTGATATTGGTGCAACTTTGCCTTTGGTTGCAATTCAATTTTTAATTCTAATGTTTATATTAAATATTTTATTATATAATCCATTGCTTACATTAATTAATGAAAGAAATGAATATGTTTTAGATAATTTAAACAAAGCATCTGAAATGACATTAGCAGCAAAAGAACTAAATGTTAAATATGAATCAGAGCTAGCTATAACAAAAAAAGAAGCAAAACTTGAAATTACCGAATTGCAAAAAATACAACAAGAAAAATTTAATAATGAATTAAAACTTTCACAAAAACATATTGAAACTTTAATTCAAACAGTTCTAGAAAGTTTTAATGCTAAAAAATCTACTACACTAAATAATTTAGAAAATGAAATTAAGATATTAAGTAACCAAATGCTTAATAAATTATTAACTAAATAATATTCAATTTCAATAATTAAATTTAAAAAAATTAAAAAAAATAAATTAGCATATTTTAGTCACTTAATTTATTTTTTAATATAAAAATAAAAATATGGAAATTTTATCATACGGACAAATAACTTTGATGCACGGAGAATTTAGTTTAAATACAAATATTCTTGAAACAAATTTAATTAATCAAATACTTTTATTTTTAATTTTAATTTTTGCATGGAAAAATTTTAATATTAGTGAAGGCTTAGATAACCGACGTTTACAAATTTTAGAATCAGTTGAAAATTCGGAAAAACGTTTAAATGAAGCCATAGTAAAACTAAATGAAACAAAAAAACAATTATCACAAGCAAAACTAATAATTAGTCAAATTAAAAAAGAAACAGATTCAATAAAATTAGATTTGTTAACGAAAGATTATAACGATACTAAAACTGAATTAAATCAGAAATTTGAAATTGCAACTACCACACTAAAAAATCGTGAACGTTTAATTTTAACTGAAATAAAACAAAGTCTTTCATTTTTAGCATTAAAACAAGTAGTTGCAAAATTAGAAATCGAACAAGAAACTGCAAATTGGACAAAACGATACGTAGATGACAATATAGAAGCATTAAAGAATCTAAATTTAAAAGATTTTAAAAAATAAGAAAAAATTTAAAATAAAATGCTGAAAAATCAAATAGCAAAACCTTATGCTGCAGCCTTGCTTGAGATAGGCCGCTCAACAAATACTCTTGAGTTTATAACGGACGATATAAAAAATCTTCTAGAAAATATTTTTGAAAATGAAGAGTTAATTGAATATTTTAAAAACCCAACCTATAGTAAAAAAGCTAAAACTACATTATTAAATAAAGTAGTTGAACCTTTATTTATTAATGAGAATACAAAAAATTTTTTAAATCTTCTAATTGAGCGCTCAAGAATTGACATATTACCTTTAATTGCAAAAAGATATTTAAATCTGGTTACAGAATTAGGTAAAATTAAACTAGTTTATATTACATCAGCAATTCCTTTAAGTGAGGAACAAGAAATTTCAATTATAGAAACCCTAAAATCTAAGCTAAATGCATCAGATATTAAACTATTTAGTGCTATTGAAAAAAATTTATTAGGTGGATTTGAAATAAAAATTGGTGATAACGTATTAGATTTCAGTCTAAAAGGCCAATTAAAACAACTTGCAGAACAATTAGAAATAACCCTATAATATATATAATATAAGGAAAATAATTTATGGTAAATATTCGTCCTGATGAAATAACAACTATTATTCGTCAACAAATTCAAAATTACGAGAAAGCGGTTAATTCAAAAAATATTGGAACAGTACTTCAAGTTGGAGATGGTATTGCTCGTGTTTATGGTCTTGATCAAGTAATGTCAGGTGAACTTTTAGAATTTGAAGATAAAACAATTGGTATAGCTTTAAATTTAGAAAATGATAATGTAGGCGTTGTTTTAATGGGAAAGGGGTTAAATATCCTTGAAGGAAGTACCGTTATAGCAACTGGAAAAATTGCACAAGTTAATGTAGGAAGTGCCCTATTAGGCCGTGTGGTTAACCCATTAGCTAGTCCAATTGATGGATTAGGGGAAATAGTAGCTGAAGAATCAAACTTAATTGAAGCAATGGCACCAGGCATTATAAGCCGAAAATCTGTATGTGAACCAATGCAAACTGGTATTACAGCAATTGATGCGATGATTCCAATTGGACGTGGACAACGTGAACTTATAATCGGAGATCGACAAACAGGCAAAACTGCTATTGCTATCGATACTATCATTAATCAAAAACTTGAAGATGTTATTTGTGTTTATGTAGCAATTGGACAACGAGCATCCTCAGTTGCAGGAATTGTAACAACATTAAAAGAAAAAGGCGCTTTAGCTTATACAGTAATTGTAGCAGCAAATGCTGATGACCCAGCAACATTACAATATATTGCTCCTTATACAGGAGCTGCAATTGCTGAATACTTTATGTATAAAGGAAAAGCAACACTAATCATCTATGATGATTTATCAAAACAAGCACAAGCTTATCGCCAAATGTCTTTATTATTAAGACGCCCACCAGGACGCGAAGCTTACCCAGGAGATGTATTTTATTTACATTCTCGTTTATTAGAGCGAGCAGCTAAACTAAGTGATGATCTTGGTGGAGGCAGCATGACAGCCTTACCAATTATTGAAACACAAGCAGGTGATGTTTCAGCTTATATACCAACAAATGTAATTTCAATTACTGATGGCCAAATTTTCTTATCAGGTGACTTATTTAACTCAGGTCTTAGACCTGCAATTAATGTAGGTATTTCAGTATCACGAGTAGGTTCAGCCGCACAAGTAAAAGCTATGAAACAAGTAGCTGGAAAATTAAAATTAGAATTAGCGCAATTTGCAGAGCTTGAAGCATTCTCACAATTTGCCTCAGATTTAGACAAAGCTACACAAAATCAATTAGCACGTGGACAACGATTACGTGAATTAATGAAACAGGCTCAAGGTTCACCACTTTCTGTTGCTGAGCAAGTTGCAATTATCTATTGTGGTATTAACGGTTTAGTTGATGAATTACCATTAAATAAAGTAAAAGAATTTAGTGCATCATTAATTAAATATTTAAATACTTCAAAACCAGAATATGGAAAAGCAATAGCTTCTACTTCAAAATTTGATAGTAATTCAGAACAGATAGTAAAAGAAGCAGCTCAAACTGTTAAAGAAAACTTTTAAAAATAAAATAATATAATCTTATAAAAATTTAAATTTTTATAAGATTATACTAGAAAGGTATTAGAATTATTTAACTATAACTTTTTTTCATCCCTTTCTTCTCTCTTCTTATCCTCTTTTTCTTCTCTTAATTTTGCATTTTTCGCTCTTTCATCTTTAACATATTGTGAAAGAGAAGATAATTTATATAGACGCGTCGATTTTACTACTGGCTTTCGTTCAGAATTAGTTTTACCATTTACGCTATCAAAAACAGGAGCTGGCTCAGTAAAGCCAGTTACATCCATCGAAAATGTATTTTGTTCTGTAAGAGAAACATTTAAATGAGTTCCAGCCCTAAAATTTTTTTCTAATAATAAATTTGCTAATGGATCTTCAAGTGAACTAGTAATAACACGGCGCAATGGTCGAGCACCATAAGTCGGATTAAAACCATCTACAGATAATTTATCTTGAACCGGTCTTTCAATTGTTAAAATAATACCAAATTGCTCTAATACTCTTTTAATTAACTGATTTAGCATAATTTCACCAATTCGTCGTACATCTTCTTGAGTTAATTGTTGGAAAACAATAATCTCGTCTAGACGATTTAAAAATTCAGGCTTAAAATGTTTTTTCAATTCTTCCTGAACAAGACTAACCATTCGATCATATTTTTCACGCGTAGTAGAACTCGAAGGGTTTTTTGCTTGATCAAGTGTTTCTTTTTCAATTGCAACTGAACCAATGTTTGAAGTAAGAATAATTAAAGTATTTCTGAAATCAATTAAACGTCCCTGTGAATCCGTTAAGCGACCATCTTCAAGAATTTGTAATAATAAATTAAAAACATCAGGATGAGCTTTTTCAATTTCATCAAATAAAACTACACTATAAGGTTTACGGCGAATTGACTCAGTTAAAATTCCACCCTCAGAATAACCAACATAACCTGGTGGTGAACCAATTAGTTTGGAAATATTATGTCTTTCCATATATTCTGACATATCTAAACGAACCATTAAATTTTCAGAACCAAAAAAGAAAGACGCCAAAGTTTTGGCTAATTCTGTTTTACCAACACCTGTTGGTCCAGCAAAAATAAAACTGGCAATTGGACGAGCAGGGTTTTTTAACCCTACTCGTGCACGTCTTATTGCTTTTGCAATTGCACTAACAGCAACATCTTGACCTATTACACGTTTGTGTAAAATTTCCTCCATGTTAACTAATTTTTCAGTTTCATCTTTTGAAAGCTTATTAACTGGTATACCAGTCCAAGCTGTAACAACATCAGCAATATCGTCTTCTGTAACAGTTAACCTAAGACCTTTGGCAGCACTATATTGTTTTGTTATTTCAAGAACAGATTTCATCTGAGCCTCTGTTTCAATTTCGCGTGCTCTATATAAAGCTGCCTCTTCAAACGCTTGATCGCGAACAGCAGCTTCTTTTAGCCAAATAATTTCCTCTAATTCATCAACTATTAATTGTATACCTGATGGTATTTTTAAACCTTTAACTTGAACTTTTGAGCCTGCCTCATCAATTAAATCAATGGCCTTATCAGGTAAGAATCGATCAGCAATAAATTGTGAACCTAACTTTGTTGCGGCAATTAATGCAGAATCAAGAATTTTTACCTTATGATGTTTCTCATAACGATGGCGAAGACCGAATAAAATCTGAATTGTTTCATCTATTGATGGCTCAGGAACAGGAACTGGTTGAAAACGTCGTTCTAAAGCCGGATCTTTTTGAATATGTTTACGATATTCTTCATTTGTTGTCGCACCAATACATTGTAATTCACCTCTTGTTAAAATAGGTTTTAAAATATTAGCAGCGTCAACCCCACCCTCGGCAGCACCAGCACCAATTAAAGTATGAACTTCATCAATAACAAGAATTATTTTTTTTGATTTTTTAATAAGTTGCAAAACATTTTTTAGTCGCTCTTCAAATTCACCACGAAATTTTGTTCCTGCTAATAATAAACTAATATCAAGGGAAATAATTTCTTTTTTAATCAAAAGATCTGGTACATCTGAATTCATTATTTTTAAAGCTAAACCTTCAGCAACAGATGTTTTTCCAACACCTGGCTCACCAATAAGAATTGCATTATTTTTTTTACGTCGAAGTAAGATATTTATAACACGAGCAATTTCAGTTGATCTTCCAATAACAGGATCTAAATTACCTTGAGCAGCTAAAGTTGATAAATTAATAATATACTCTTTAATTGACTCCAATGAAACAGACTCATTACCCGACTCATTATTATCATTTTTCGAGTAAGTCTCATTATCGCTTTCATTATCATTCGAATTGTCATTATTATCAACAGATTCACAATATGAGCCATCATTATATGATGGCATCTTTTCAATATCTGCACCCATTGCAGCAATAAGTTTTTTTGTTAAATCTTGAACATTAACTTTTAAGGCTTGAAATAACTCAAAAGTAATATATAGCATTGGCTTAGCAATAATACCTAATAACATATGCTCAGGCGCAACATAACTCTGGCCAAAGTCACCAGCTATTTTCATACTACGTTCTAACATTAATCTTGTATTTGGAGCAAATGGTATATCTCGTGTCGGTCCTGCTAAATTTTTTTTACCTACTAAACGCTCTACTTCACGTCGAATTTGATAAATATTTATTTCAAAGGAATCTAGAACAGTTGAAGCAACACTTGTATTTTCAAGAATTATACCAACTAAAATATCTTCGCACGATACAAAGTCTCGACCAGAGCGACGAGCTTCTTCTTGACCAATCATAATCGATTTAACGCCTTTTTCTGTAAAACGTTCAAACATACCACACACTCCTTGTTTTCAAGTTTAATAAAAATAATGAAATTTAAAGAATAAATAAATTATTCTTTAAATTAATTTGTGAACAAGCAATTAGTCAATAGGACGCATTGATAAAACAGGCTCTGTTTCACGGTTAATACCTTTCTCAAAACCAGCTGCAGCCGCACGTGCACGACCAGAATGCCACCAATGACCAACTAAAATAAAGAAAGCGAAGAACCAATGTGCACACGTTAACCATGAACGAGGTGAAACATAATTAAATGAATTTATTTCTGTTGCTACACCACCTACAGAGTTTAATGAACCTAATGGAGCATGCGTCATATATTCAGCAGCGCGTCGTTCTTGCCAAGGTTGAATATCATTACGAATTTTATTGATATCTAGACCATTTGGACCACGTAAAGGTTCAACCCAAGGAGCACGTAAATCCCAAAAACGCATTGTCTCACCACCAAAAATAATTTCTCCTGAAGGAGATCTCATTAAATATTTACCAAGTCCCGTTGGACCTTGAGCTGATGCAACATTTGCACCTAAACGTTGGTCACGAACTAAGAATGTAAAAGCTTGAGATTGAGAAGCTTCAGGACCTGTTGGACCATAGAATTCACTTGGATATGCTGTATTATTATACCAAGCATAGCTAGCACAACCGTATCCCATAACAGCAAGGGCAGCTAAACTATAAGATAAATAAGCTTCACCAGACCAAACAAAAGCACGTCTAGCCCAAGCAAAAGGCTTAGTAGTAATATGCCATACACCACCAAAAATACATAATACACCAACCCAAATATGACCACCAACAAGATCTTCCATATTGTTTATACCCACAATCCAACCATCACCACCAAAAGGTGATCGTAAAACGTAACTAAAAATAACAATTGGATTTAGTGTAGGATTTGAAATTAAACGTACATCTCCACCACCTGGCGCCCATGTATCATAAATTCCACCAATATACATTGCTTTAACAACTAATAAAAGTGAACCAAGCCCAAGAAGAACTAAATGGATTCCTAAGATAGTTGTCATTTTATTTTTATCTCGCCAATCATAACCAAAGAACGGAAATGATTCTTCAAGCGTATCAGGACCAATTAAAGAATGATAAAGACCACCAAATCCTAAAACCGCAGATGAAATTAAGTGTACAACACCTACAACAAAATACGGAAATGTATTAATAATTTCACCACCTGGACCAACACCCCAACCTAATGTTGCTAAATGTGGCAATAGAATACAACCTTGCTCATATAAAGGTTTTTCTGGTACATAATGAGAAACTTCAAATAAAGTCATAGCCCCACACCAAAAAACCATCACACCAGCATGTGCAACATGTGCACCTAATAACTTACCAGAAACATTAATTAAACGCGCGTTACCAGACCACCAAGCAAAACCAGTAGACTCAATATCGCGACCGACTATATTATTAAAGGGCGTTTCCACGTGGTAAAACCTCCTCAGGGAATACAAAATTTTCATGTGGTTGATCTTGAGCTGCCATCCATGCACGAATACCCTCATTTAAAAGAATATTTTTCGTATAGAAAGTTTCAAACTCAGGATCTTCAGCTGCTCGAAGCTCTTGCGAAACAAAATCATAAGCACGTAAATTTAATGCTAAACCTACAATACCTACAGCACTTGTCCATAAACCAGTAACTGGAACAAATAACATAAAGAAGTGTAACCAACGCTTATTTGAAAATGCAACACCAAAAATTTGTGACCAAAAACGATTAGCAGTAACCATTGAATAAGTTTCTTCTGCTTGTGTTGGCGTAAAAGCACGGAATGTATTTGCAGCATCACCATCTTCAAATAGTGTATTTTCAACTGTTGCACCATGAATAGCACACAATAAAGCCCCACCTAAAATACCGGCAACCCCCATCATATGGAATGGATTCAATGTCCAGTTATGGAAACCTTGTAAAAATAATAAAAAGCGGAAGATCGCTGCTACACCAAAACTTGGAGCAAAAAACCAGCTAGCTTGTCCTAAAGGATAAACTAAGAAAACAGAAACAAAGATTGAAATTGGACCTGAAAATGCAATAGCATTGTAAGGACGAATACCAACTAAACGAGCAATTTCAAACTGTCGTAAACAAAATCCAATTAAACCAAAAGCACCATGTAATGCAACGAAGGTCCAAAGACCTCCAATTTGACACCAACGAGTAAGACTACCTTGCGCTTCCGGACCCCATAATAAAATTAAAGAGTGACCCATACTATTTGCTGGACTCGAAACTGCAGCAGTAAGAAAATTACATCCTTCTAAATATGAACTTGCTAAACCATGAGTATACCATGAACTAACAAACGTTGTACCAGTAAACCAACCACCAACTGCTAAATATGCAGTTGGAAATAATAATAAACCTGACCAACCAACAAAAACAAAACGATCGCGCTTCAACCAATCATCCGCTAAATCGAAAAAAGAACGTTCTTGATTTTGACCAATTGAAATAGTCATATATTTTAATAAGTAAATAGTATTATTTATTTAACTAAATTCAAATAACTTAATTTAAAAATAAATCTTCACAACTTAACATACTTACATTATAAGCTTTATTTTAATAAAAAAATATTTTTAATTTTTTAATTCAAAAACCCATAACTATGTAAACCTTGACCTAGAAAATTTGTCCCTAAATAACAAACCCAAACCACAAAAAACCCACATGAACCTAAGATTGCAACTTTTTCACCCACCCAACCTTTGCTTAAACGAGCATGAATGTATGCTGCAAAAATAAGCCAAGTAATTAAAGCCCAAGTTTCTTTAGGATCCCAACTCCAATAAGAACCCCAAGCTTCATTCGCCCAAACAGCACCAGAAATAATCCCAATTGTTAAAAGTGGAAAACCGAGACCAATCGTTCGATAACTCCAATTATCTAAATTAGTTATTAAATTTTTATTAGTAGCAAATGAATTGAGACTTGAAGTAGTATTTTTTGTTTTAATTAAAACTAACATAAGAATCGACAATAATGATCCTAAAATTAAAATTGAATAACTAAACATCATCATACTTACATGCATCATTAACCAATTAGATTGCAAAGAAGGAACTAATGGAGAAGAATACTGCATGGGTTTTGGTAAAATAATTGTTGCAAAAGAAATAATTAGTAAAATAATTGGTAAGACAACAGCCCCAATTATTTTGCTTTTTGTTTTCGATTCAATAAGTTTTAAGATAAAAAGTAAACACCAGCTTAAGAATAAAAGTGACTCATATAAATTACTTAATGGAAAATAACCAGATAGAAACCATCGCGAAGCTAAAATAAAAAATAATATTAAGTTTGCTGATAAAGTACCTAGCCAAGCTACATTTTTTAAAATAGGTAATTTAGGATATTTTAAAGTTATCCAATAAATAATCATTGTTTCAAATAAAATCAAGCAGGTAGGTTTTGCAAATGAAATTTGAGTAAATAAATTAATTGCTAAACTCATAAAAAATTTTAATAATATAAAATAATTTTTTAAAAATACTAAAAATATTTAAGATTTTTTCTCTGTAACTGAAGTTGAAGTAGTATAAATAAAGCTTGTTGATTTACCTTTTAAAACTGAATTAGCTAATGAAAAGGCTTTTTGTGCTTGTTTATCCGCTTTTTTAATCCATGTTGCGGCTCTAGAATTTTTTTTTGAATGAGATGCACGTTTTTTTGGTACTGCCATTAAAATTTTTTATTATACAATTCAAATAATTATACAAAATAAAAAAAAAATAATAAAGTCTGAAATTTTTAAGATACATAAAAGATGGGCTAGGAGGGAATCGAACCCCCGACACCGTGGTTCGTAGCCACGTGCTCTAGTCCCCTGAGCTACAAACCCAACAGCTAGATCATATTATAGATATTTATGATTGTCAAATAAAATTATTCTATGCTAATTTAAACAGCATAAAATAATTTTATTCAAGAAGATTTGATCTTTAAATCTAATTAACCAAATTTACCAGATGTAGAAGCAATTAAGAAAGCAGCATAAGTTAAAACATAGCCAACAGCAAAATGAGTTAAACCAACTAAACGAGCTTGAACAATTGACAATGCTACGGGTTTATCACGCCAACGAACAAGATTTGCCAATGGAGTACGCTCATGAGCCCAAACTAATGTCTCAATTAATTCTTGCCAATAACCACGCCACGAAATTAAAAACATGAAACCAGTTGCCCAAATTAAATGACCAAATAAAAACATCCAAGCCCAAACAGCCTGACTATTCATTCCAAATGGGTTATAGCCATTAATTAATGGTGAAGAATTTAACCAAAGATAATCACGTAACCAGCCCATAATGTAGTTAGAAGATTCGTTAAATTGAGCCGGATTACCTCCCCAAATTGTTACATGCTTCCAATGCCAATAAAATGTAACCCAACCAATTGTATTTAACATCCAAAACATTGCTAAATAAAAAGCATCCCAAGCTGATATATCACAAGTACCTCCACGCCCAGGACCATCACAAGGGAAACTATACCCAAAATTAATTTTATCTGGCATTAATTTTGAACCACGCGCATCTAATGCGCCTTTAACTAAAATTAACGTCGTTGTATGTAAACCTAATGCAATTGCATGATGAACAAGAAAATCACCAGGACCAATAGCAAGGAAAAGAGAATTACTATTATCATTTATTGCTGCTGACCAACCCGGTAACCAAACTTTACCACCATCAAAAACTGCAGAACTATCAGTAGTAGAAAGTAAAACATTAAAGCCATAAAGTAATTTACCAGATGCAGCTTGAATCCATTGAGCAAAAAGAGGTTCAATCAAAATCTGTTTTTCAGGTTGACCAAATGCAACTACAGTATCATTATGAACATATAAACCTAGAGTATGAAAACCTAAAAATAAAGAAACCCAACTTAAATGAGAAATAATTGCTTCTTTATGATTTAACATGCGAGATAGAACACTATCCTGGTAATTTTCTGGAGAATAATCTCTAACTAAAAATATGGCACCATGTGCAAATGCACCAACCATAATAAATCCAGCAATATATTGGTGATGAGTGTATAATGCAGCCTGAGTAGTAAAATCTTTTGCTATATAAACATATGACGGTAAAGCATACATATGTTGTGCAGTTAAAGAAGTAATAACACCAACGGATGCTAAAGCCAATGCTAATTGAAGGTGTAATGAATTCTTATGTTCATAAAGTAAAGAACTATGACCACCATTGAACATTACTCCTGGTGGGCGGTGTGCATCTAAAATATTTTTTAAAGTTGATCCAATACCAAAATTTGTACGATATAAATGACCTGTCACTAAGAAAACAAAAGCAATTGCTAATTGGTGATGAGCAATATCAGTCAACCATAATGATTGAGTCTGAGGATTAAAGCCACCAAGGAAAGTTAAAATTGCAGTACCTGCACCTTCGCTTGTTCCAAATACATGCTTAACAGAATCAGGGTTACTAGCATATGATGATAGAGCAAAATTAAAAAATGGTCTTAAACCATCTGGATGCGGAGGAGTAACTAAGAAATTATCCCAACCAACATGGATACCACGCGATTCTGGTATAGCAACATGAACTAGATGACCACTCCATGCTAGAGAACTAACACCAAATAAACCAATTAAATGATGATTTAATCTTGACTCATTATTTTTAAACCATGCTAAAGCAGGTTTAAATTTTGGTTGTAAGTGCAACCAACCAGCAAATAATAAAACTGCTGACAATAATAATAAACCAATAGAACCCAAATATAATTCATTATTAGTTCTTATACCAATCGTGTACCACCAATTATATAGACCTGAATACGAAATATTCACAGGATAAGTAGCTCCACCACGTGTAAAAGCTTTAAGAGCAGGTTCACCAAAATGAGGATCCCAGATTGCGTGAGCAATCGGCTTAACTTTCAATGGATTTAAAATCCATTGTTCAAAGTTTCCTTGCCAAGCTACATGGAAAAGATTACCTGATGTCCAGATGAAGATGATTGCTAGATGACCAAAATGTGAAGCAAAAACTTTTTGATAAAGGCTTTCTGATGTCATTTCGTCATGCATTTCTAAGTCATGTGCTGTTGCAATACCATACCAAATACGTCGTGTGGCAGGGTCCTGCGCAAGAGCCTGACTAAATTTTGGAAATTTAGTTGCCATAATATTTAAATACCTTTTTAAAATTTAACCAACTGAAATAATACGTGCTAAGAAGAAAGACCATGTTGTACCAATACCACCTAAAAGATAATGCGCAAGACCAACTGCACGACCTTGTGTAATACTTAAAGCTCTTGGCTGGATTGAAGGAGCAACTTTTATTTTATTATGAGCCCAAACAATAGATTCAATTAATTCTTGCCAGTAACCACGCCCACTAAATAAGAACATTAAACTAAAAGCCCAAATAAAATGAGCACCTAAAAATATTAAACCATAAGCAGATAAAGCAGAGCCATATGACTGAATAACTTGAGAAGCTTGAGACCATAAGAAATCTCTTAACCAGCCATTTATTGTAATAGAGCTTTGAGCAAAATTGCCACCTGTAATATGTGAAACAACACCAGTAGGACTAACTGTACCCCATACATCTGATTGCATTTTCCAGCTAAAATGGAAAATAACAACTGAAATAGAGTTATACATCCAGAATAAACCTAAAAAGATATGATCCCATGAAGAAGATTGACACGTACCACCTCGACCTGGACCATCACAAGGGAAACGGAAACCTAAATTAGCTTTATCAGGAATTAATTTCGAACTACGTGCGTATAAAGCACCTTTTAATAAAATTAAAACTGTAACATGAATTGTAAAAGCATGTATATGATGAACCATAAAATCTGCAGTACCTAAAGTAATTGGCATCATGGCAATTTTACCATTTATAGCTAATACATCACCACCAAAAGCATAACTTGCAGTTGCTAATTGATTAGGAGCTGTATTTCCTGGAGCTAAAAGATTAACATTTTGCACAAATTGAGCAAAAATAGGCTGAAGTTGGATTGCTTTATCAGAAAACATATCTTGCGAACGGCCTAATGCACGCATGGTATCATTATGCACATACAAACCAAAACTATGCGTCCCTAAAAATATACAAACCCAGTTTAAATGAGAAATTATTGCATCACGATGGCGAATCATACGATCCAATAGATTATTATAACTTATCGAAGGATTGTAATCACGAACCATAAAAATTGCAGCATGCGCAGCTGCACCAACAACACAAAATCCACCAATCCACATATGGTGTGTAAATAATGAAAGTTGAGTAGGATAATCAGTTGCGATATAAGGATATGGAGGCATTGCATACATATGATGTGCAACAATGATACTTAGTGACCCTAACATTGCTAAATTGATAGCTAATTGAGCATGCCAAGAAGTAGTTAAAATTTCATATAAACCTTTATGGCCTTCACCAGTAAATGGACCCTTATGAGCTTCTAAAATTTCTTTCATACTATGACCAATACCCCAATTTGTACGGTACATATGGCCAGCAAAAATAAATAAAACAGCTAAAGCTAAATGATGATGAGCAATATCAGTTATCCATAAACCACCTGTAACCGGATTTAAACCACCTTTAAAAGTTAAAAAATCTGAGTACATAGCCCAATTAAAACCAAAGAAATGAGTTAGCCCATTTTCAAAACTAGGATATAATTGTGCCATTAGCTGACGATTTATTATAAACTCATGAGGTAAAGGAATTTCTTGAGGTGCAATACCGGCATCAAGTAATTTATTAATTGGCGCAGCAATATGAATTTGATGACCCGACCAAGAAAGACATCCAAGACCAAGTAACCCGCTTAAATGGTGATTCATCATTGATTCAGCATTTTGAAACCACTCTAATTTCGGCGCTGCTTTATGGTAATGGAACCAACCAGCAAACATCATCACAGCAGACATTATTAGTCCACCTAAAGCAGTCCAATATAACTCAACTTCAGTAGTAATTCCTTCAGCTCGCCATATTTGAAAAAATCCTGAAGTTACTTGAATACCTAAAAAATTTGAACCTAAGTCAGCATTCAAAATTTCTTGACCAACGATCGGCCAAACTACTTGAGTACTAGGTTTTACAACAGTAGGATTCGTTAACCAAGCTGAATAATTTGAAAAATATGCACCATGAAAATGCATACCACTAATCCATAAAAAAATAAGAGATAATTGACCAAAATGAGCACTAAAAATTTTTCTAGACACATCTTCTAATGATGATGTATAACTATCAAAATCGTGAACATCAGCATGTAAATTCCAAATCCATGTAGTAGTTTTTGGTCCCTTAGCTAATGTTCTTGAAAAATGACCTGGTTTTGCCCATTTTTCAAATGTAGTATCTACAACATCACGATCTACACTAACTTTAAATTTTTTAGCTTCACGCTCTTGTGAGCTAATAGTCATATGTTTCTCCTTTTGGAGATAAAAAATAAGAAACTCTCATAATTCTAAATCTATTGAATAATATATTTCAGTATAAGTTTTCAGATATAATTATGAACTCAAATAAAAAAAAATAAAACTAAATTTTTTGAATACCCCCAAGGGAATTCGAATCCCTGTCGCCTCCGTGAAAGGGAAGTGTCCTAGGCCTCTAGACGATGGGGGCAAAATATAAATTATGAAATTGATAGTCGGGATAACAGGATTTGAACCTGTGACATTCTGCTCCCAAAGCAGACGCGCTACCAAACTGCGCTATATCCCGACTATGCAATTAATATTAATTTATAAAATAAATATTTGTCTATATTTTATTTATTTTTTTGCCGCTAACTTATCTTTTACATAATTAAACATATCACGCACTGTTTTTAGTTCTAATGAAGCTTCATCTGCCATATCAATTTTGAATGCTTCTTCAAAACGAAGAGTTAATTCAATAATATCAAGCGAATCAGCATTTAAATCATCATAAAAAGAAGTATCTAAAGTAATTGTAGATTCATCAATCCCTACATGATTTGTTATCACTTTTTTTATACGCTCAACAATTTCATCATCAGTCATAAAGTAAGGTTCCTTATTATAAAAAAATAGTAAGTTTTCAAATAACTAAATAAATAAAAAATTTTATATATTCAGTCGCAAAATTTTTCTAAAAAAAATATACTTTTTAAAGTTATATAATTATATCAGTGATGATATGATAAAAATTTAAATTGAGTAAGTAATTAAATTTTTTAATCTAATAACTCTTGTTATTTTTTGAAAGAAAAAGTAAAATAATGCTATTAGAAAATAAAAGATTTGAAAATGCTAAAAATAAGATTTAAGCGTTGCGGTAAAAAAGGTCAGCCAACTTATAGAATAGTAGTAATGAATTCACAATCATGCAGAGACGGCAAAACACTACAAGAATTAGGCTTTTATAACCCCATAACAAAAGAAATAAAATTAGATATTAAGGAAATTGTTCAACAGTTGAAAAATGGTGCCCAACCAACAAAAACAGTCAAAAATTTACTTTTAAAGACACAAGTATTAGTTAACTAAAAATTTAAGTTAATTTTAAAGAAAATTTAGAATAAAATAAGAGAGTATTTGATCGAACTTTAATATTCAGTTAAATTTTTAATTTTTAACATCATGCAATTTGATATAAAAACACCCTCACCCATATTTGGAGGAAGCACAGGTGGATGGTTACGTTCAGCCTTAGAAGAAGAAAAATATGCAATTACTTGGAATACACCAAAAGAGCAAATTTTTGAAATGCCAACTGGTGGAGCAGCAATTATGAGATTAGCTGAGAATTTAGTTTATTTTGCGCGCAAAGAGCAATGTTTAGCTTTAGGTTCTCAATTAAGAACATTTAAAATTACAAATTACAAAATTTATAGAATCTTTCCATCAGGAGAAGTTCATTTTGTACACCCTAAAGATGGATTTTTTCCTGAAAAAGTAAACCCTATTAGAAAACCAGTTAATTCCGTTCCTTTCGTAATAACAACAAGTAAAAAAGAAGAAGTCTAATTTTCGATTGCATCTTAGAGTATAAATCTAAGATGCAATCAAGAATTACGTTTCTTAAGTTTGTTGACAAAGATCTTTAATTATGTATAATAATTATTCGATTATTAAAATCATTTTGTAAATAAAAGAACTGGAGAGATGGCAGAGTTGGTCGATTGCGTCTGATTTGAAATCAGATGAATCTAATGGTTCCGAGGGTTCGAATCCCTCTCTCTCCTTAAAAATAAATTATTTTCTTAAAACAATAGCTAAACTTAAAAATTTAATAATTTTAAAGTGAAGAACCTAAACCTGAATAAGAACCATAAATAAAAGAAGCTAAAAGAGCAATAACAGCTAAACCACCAACCAAAGCAACTAACCATAATGGAATTCGACCTGTACCTGCCATATAAAATTTTTAGTTTAATTTAATTGATAAAATGAAATAAAAGTAACAAAAGTCAAGAAAAAGATTCAACTGCAATGATTTGAATCGAGAATTATCTTAATAACAAGAACTTGACTTTGACAAAAAATTAAATTTTGCGAATGGATTTTCGCTCATATAATTATATGATTAGTTAATTTAATTAAAGAAATAACTTGAAAATAAAACAGCCAGAACAAAAATAAGAAGCGCTCCCCAATATAATGAAGTACGTGTTAATTCGACAGGCTGTCTATTAGGATTCGGACCAGACATATTTTTTATACTCCTATCTTTGAATAAATTGCATAGACGTAATTGCTCCTAGGAAGAAAACAGTAGGAACTGCTAAAGCATGAATCGTTAACCAACGGAATGTAAAAATTGGATACGCAACAGGTTGATTTGTTTTTTTAATCATAAAATTTTCTATAAATTATAAACCTTTAGTTAAATCTTCCAGTTCTTCTTTTGTACTAAAACGATCATTAACTAATGGAATTTGTTGACGATCTTGTGTAAAGTATTCATCTGGACGTGGAGTACCAAAAACGTCATAAGCTAAGCCTGTTGCAATAAATAAGAAACCTGAAACAAATAAAGATGGAATTGTAATACTGTGTATAATCCAATAGCGTACACTTGTAATAATATCAGAAAAAGGACGCTCACCAGTTGAACCACCTGACATAATATATATATAAATAAATTAAATAGATTTATTTTACGCTAAATACAAAGCTTTATCAAAAAAATTTTTAATAAAAAAATTTATCTAAAACCAACTGATGCTTGCCAAACAAATGCAAGTAATAAGAAAAAGAAAGGAATTGATGGCAAAACATCAACAATTGGGCTAAAAAGCACGAAAGCTTCTGGTAGCTTAGAAACTAATATAGTTGTCATAATTTCAATTATTTATAAGATAAAAATTTGACATTTAAGTCATAGAAATATTATATACATAGAAATTTAATTGCTGGATTAAATTTTTTTTGCTAGGATTAATTAATGATAAATTAATTGGAGAGATGGCTGAGTGGTCGAAAGCGGCAGATTGCTAATCTGTTGTATCAATTTTTTGATACCGAGGGTTCGAATCCCTTTCTCTCCTATTGACAAGTTAAATTTTCTTGGTATTATATTCTCGTTGGGATTGTAGTTTAATTGGTTAGAGCACCGCCCTGTCACGGCGGAAGTTGCGGGTTCGAGCCCCGTCAGTCCCGTCTAAAAAAATAAATTTTTTTTAATAAATTTATTTAAAAAATCGTTATAATTAAAAATATTCAATAGTATTTAAAATTTTATGATTGAACCATTTCTTTTTGGAATCATTTTAGGAATAATTCCTGTTTCACTTGCTGGTTTATTTGTCACTGCTTATTTTCAATATCGTCGTGGGGAAAAATTAATTTAGTTGTAAGATTTTAAATAAAAAAAAAGTCTATGTATATAATGTAGATGATGATCTAGTATTATTAATTAAATATTAATTATGGCAAATTTAGTAAAACAATATAAAAATGATCCTTTTACAGGGCATTTATCGACACCTATTACAACTTCTTTATTAACTAGGCTTATTCTTAGTAACTTACCTTTATATCGAGAAGGCTTATCACCTATTTTAAAAGGATTAGAGATTGGTATATCTCATGGTTATTTTTTAATTGGACCATTTGTTACATTTGGACCATTAAGAAACTCATCAATTGCAAATTTTGCAGGCTTATTATCAACCTTTGGTTTATTATGTATTTTAGTGGTAGGATTAATAATCTATGGGAATGTTTCATTTGAAGATTCAAACCTACAAAGTAAAAATGAATGGAACAAATTTACGTTTGGATTTTTGATTGGTGGATTTGGTGGAGCTGGCTTTGCATTTAGTTTACTAAATTATGTTGTAAATTATTTTTAACAGCACTAATTGAATAAATTATATTAAAATTAATAACAAAAATTGCTATAATTTAGTTGTCGAAAAAAAAAGAAAAGTTAGGCGGTATAGCCAAGTGGTAAGGCAGAGGATTGCAAATCCTTTATTCCCCAGTTCAAATCCGGGTATCGCCTTACTTTTTAGCTTTGGGGGTGTGGTGGAATGGTAGACACGTCGGACTTAAAATCCGCTGGCTCTTACAGGCCGTGAGGGTTCAACTCCCTCTACCCCCACTTAAAAATAAATTGAATAAAAAATAGCTCGAACGGGAATTGAACCTGCGACCTTGGGCTTATGAGTCCCCTGCTCTAACCACTGAGCTATCGAGCCTTAAT
>Ga0164294_10000119_pt1 | contig 72316 bp, 74 predicted proteins | sample GEODES005metaG_FD_111479 | JGI IMG/M metagenome (GOLD analysis project Ga0164294, IMG submission 111479) | Oligotrophic lake water microbial communities from Sparkling Lake, Wisconsin, USA - GEODES005 metaG | ecosystem: Environmental > Aquatic > Freshwater > Lake | place: USA: Sparkling Lake... | reverse complement strand
GGCCCCGGACGAGGTCACGCTCGATCTGGACTGGGCCAGCGCCAAGGACAAGGATCAGCGTCGCAAGGAAATCGAGCGGGAGCGCGGCGGCCCCCGTGGCCGGCCCGATCGCAAGGAGCAACGCAGCCGCGGTCGTCCGGAAACCGAGACCTCCATGGTCGGGATGGACGCCATCGTTGCGCCGGAACCAAGGCCTGGCCCTGAACCGTTGCCGCCGGCCTGGATTGAAGCGGTGTCTCCGGACGCCGAGCCGGCGCCAGCCCGTGAGTCCGCCAGCCGCGAAGATCGGCCAGCTAGGCGCGAGAGAGGTGGGCGAAATCGTGGCCGCCGCGAAGAATCACCCACGGCCGTGGATGCCGAAGCGGCGCCGGTCGAGCGGATGGTCGAGACCCGCACAAAAGAGCCCCGCTCTTCAGAGGCGCGGGCCGAGGTCCGGCCAGATGTCCGCCCATCCGAAGTCCGGGCGGATCGCCGACCAGACGCCGTACGCGGTGTTCGCACCCCCACTCCGCGCGATGATGATGATCGGCGGGTGGTCGGGTTCGGGTCTGACGTGCCGGCTTTCCTCGCCCGCCCGGTTCCCGCATTTTCAACTAGCGATGATTGACGCTATCCGCTCATTGCGAGCGGATCGGCAACGGGCGATCAGTAGCCGAGCGTCTTGTCACAACGCCTGGCCTCTTCAACCAGCGCATCGTGGCCCTGCCCCTCGAGGCTGTTTGCAGCACTTTCCTGAATGGCAGCGGGACTCTGTCCGGCCGGGACGTCGCGCCTCGCCGCCAGAGCGAGGGCGGTACGTTCCCGGTTTCGATCCAGCGCCTTGACCAACGCCTTGTCGCCGCCGCCCTGCTCGATGGCACTGGCTGCGGCTTCGTACGCGGCGAGACATCGAGCCTGCGCCCGGAAGTCCGGGGCGGATGTCTGGGCGAGCACCCCCTGTCCGACCGAAACAGCCAGGACCAAGACTCCGAAGATAGGCGCGCGCATGTTGATCGACTCTGACCCTTCACCGCCAGACCTCTGGCAAGACCGATGTAGCCACCTCTTCATGTCAGAGTTAGGGCGAGACGAGGGCAGGCCTGTAACGGGCCAGATAGCCAGCCTGCCCAAACGTCGGGAGACTCAGTCCGGGCAAGAAACGGCCCGCGACCTCAGCGGCCGATCTGGCCCGCCAGATACTTGCGGATTGCCGGACCATAGGGCGGCCTCATCTGGATCATCGGACCGATATCCTTTTTCAGCTGGGTATAGATCGCCTTGCGATGGCTGAATTCGTAGAAACCGTCCACGCCATGATAACTGCCCATGCCGGAGGGCCCGACGCCGCCGAAAGGCAGGTCCTCCTGGGCGACATGGAAGATCACGTCATTGACCGTCACGCCGCCGCTGGTTGTAGACGACAACACCTTGGTCTTTTCCGCTTCGTCATCGCCAAACCAGTAGAGGCCCAGAGGCCGGTCATGGGCGTTGATATATCCAATCGCCTCGTCCGTTGTGCGGTAGGTCTTAACAGGCAGCACGGGCCCGAAGATCTCTTCCTGCATGACTGTCATGTCGTCGGTTGGATTAAGGATCAGGGTCGGAGCGATCTTTCGGCGCTCCTGCTGGGAAAGATCCTCGGACTCGGGTTTCAGCTCGATGATCTCGGCTCCCTTGGCCCGGGCGTCATCAATATATCCCTTGATCCGGTCATAGTGACGCTGTGCGACTACCGACGTGTAATCAGGGTTGTCCTTGATCGTCGGGAACATCCGCCCGACCGCAGCCTTGGCCTCGGTCACGAACTCGCCAACCCGATCATCAGGGGCCAGCACATAGTCAGGGGCCAGACAGATCTGGCCGGCATTTAGGGTCTTGCCATTCATGATTCGGGCGGCGCTTGTCGCCATGTCCGCCGTCCGCGAGATCAGGACCGGGCTCTTGCCGCCCAGTTCCAGGGTGACCGGCACGAGATTGGTCGCCGCAGCCCGCATCACATGGCGGGCGATCGAGGTGGCGCCGGTGAAGATCAGATGGTCAAAAGCCAGCTCCGAAAAGGCCTGTCCAAGTTCCGGTCCTCCGGTGACGACAGCGATTTCCTCCTCCGAGAAGACCTTGCCGAACATGACCTTCATCAGTTCAGAGGTCTGGGGTGTAAATTCGGACGGTTTGATCATCGCCCGATTGCCCGCGGCCAGCACGCCGGCGAGCGGCGCAAAGGTCAAGTTGATCGGAAAATTCCAGGGGCTGATGATCCCGACAACTCCCTTCGGCTGGAAGACCACCTCGGCCTTGGCGCCGAAAAGGCCCAGAATGGCTGGACTGGTCTTGCGGCGTTCCGGCTTCATCCATTTGCGCAGATTTTCGCGGGCATGTTTCAATGGGCCGATAGAGCCGGCGATATCCGTCAGCTGTGAGGCCTCCCTGGAGCGGTTGCCGAAGTCGGCGTTGAGGGCGTCCTCGATAGCCTTGGCGTGATCAACCAGTAGTCCGATACAACGGTCGATCCGATCGATGCGCTGTTCAGCGGTGGGCGCGCCGTCGCGAAGGTGCGCAGCCTTCTGACGGGTGAGGACGTCCTGCATGGCGGCAATCATCTTTGCGGTTGTCCCTCGTTCTCGAATTGCCGGCTCCGACCGGCTCTGGTGATCACTGGTTACCATGCCGCGCCGGCAAGCAGGCTGCAAGGCGTCTGCATTCAGGCCTTTAACCAGAAGTTTGGCGTTGAGGGCGTAAGATTTGGAGAACTGAGACGACGACCGGTTCAGGAAATCGGTTGAAATGGGGACCAAGACCAATGGCGGCTGATGTCGAGATGACCCTCCGGGGCCCGGATGCCTACCGTATCGCCCGCAAGGCGATCGAAGCCATGGAACGTCACCATGTCTGGCCGACCGCGCTCAATTTTGAGCTCTGGTCCCATTTCATCGCAGATCCCAATGGCGCCCTCGCCCGGGAACTGTCCCGGCTGATCAATCTTGGCGAACCCCTCACCGAGACCGTCAGCGAGGAACTGGCGGCTCAGTTCCTGGCCAAGTCCAAGCTAAACGAGCAGATCAGGGACGCGGGGGATCAACTGTCCAAGGAACTGGCCGCCGTTTCCAGAGCGATCCAGACGGCGCAGAAGTCCAATCAGGCCTACGGCCAGACCCTGGCTGGCGCCAGTCAGGAACTGGTCTCAGCGACGGACGCAACGGCCCTCAAGTCCATGGTCGATACCCTGACCACCGCCACGGCACTGGTTCAGCAGCAGAACCAGACCCTTGAAAAAAAGCTCTCGGAGTCGACGACCGAAGTTGCGCGGCTGCGCGAACATCTCGAACAGGTTCGCCGGGACGCCACGACAGACGGACTGACAAACCTAGCCAACCGAAAGGCGTTCGATGACGAACTGGCGCGGGCATGCGCCGATGCCGATGAGCAGGGTTTGCCCTTGACCCTGGCCGTTCTCGACATTGATCATTTCAAAAACTTCAATGACACTTGGGGCCATCAGACAGGCGATCAAGTAATCCGGTTCGTGGCCAGCGTGATCGGCCGTATCGGGGCGACCCCGCGATTTGCCGCCCGTTACGGCGGTGAGGAGTTCGCTATGATCTTCCCAGGCGAAGACGCCGGAATCGTTGAGGGCTGTCTCGAGGAAATTCGAGACGAAGTCGCTTCGCGGATGTTGAAGCGCAGGTCGACCAACGAGGACTTGGGCACTATCACAATCTCCGCCGGACTGGCCCAGCGCAAGGCGGGCGAAGCCAGCGCTTGTGCGATGGAACGGGCGGACGCGGCCCTCTACATCTCCAAACGGGCTGGTCGTAACCGGGTGACCAATGGCGAACGGGTCGCGTCCGTCGCTGCCTGACCGCGGCATTCCTCACCGACCGGAGAGCAATTTTTTTCTGGCGTTCCCCCGCGTTATTGCAGCTTACCTGCTCGCAAGAGACGACGTCAGGGAGTTGCAACATGGAATACAAGAAGATCAAGGTATCGGTGGAAGATGGCGTTGCCATCGTCACCATGGCTGACCCGGCCACGATGAACGCCGCCGGCATGGACCTGGCTGCGGAACTGGCCCACGCCTTCAGCGATCTGGCGGCTGGCAAGGGCGGCGCGCGGGCGATTGTCCTGACGGGTGAAGGCCGGGGCTTCTGTTCCGGCGCAAACCTGGCGGGCGGCGGGGCCACTGCCCGGGAACTGGACGTCGATGGCAAGCCTGATGCCGGACGAGCGCTGGAAACCATCTACAATCCGCTGGTGACCATCATCAAGGACAGCCCGCTGCCCATGGTGACCGCCGTCAACGGCGCTGCTGCCGGCATTGGGTGCTCATTCGGCCTGCTGGGGGACCTGATCGTGGCCGCGGAAAGCGCCTATTTCCTCCAAGCCTTCCGCCGGATCGGCTTGGTGCCGGATGGCGGGTCCACGTATCTGTTGCCGCGCATGATCGGGCGGGCCCGCGCCATGGAAATGGCCCTGATGGGCGACAAGATTTCGGCCGCAAAGGCGCTGGAGTGGGGCCTCGTCAACCGGGTCGTTCCGGATGCTGAACTGATGACGGTGGCCGTGGAACTGGCAAGACAGTTGGCGAACGGACCTGCGTCCCTCGGCCAGATCCGCAAATTGATCTGGGAAAGCCAGGATAACAGCTGGAGCGAACAGCTTCAGGCCGAACGCAAAGCCCAGAAGATCGCAGGCAAGTCGGAAGACTTCATCGAAGGTGTCTCAGCCTTCCTCCAGAAGCGCGTGGCGGCTTTCAAGGGACGCTAGTCCTTTCGTTCAGCCATCCCACGGCCCGGGACCGATATCGGCCCGGGCCGCTCTCTTTGTGTTGCGGGCAGCGGTTCGAAACGCTGCTTCAATGCCCAGCCGGCCCCATCGGGACGCCTCGGCCGGGTCGTCCGCCGCGTTGTCCGGAAGACTGAAATAGTTTAGGGAAGCCTCCCTGTTGCGGCTTTTCTGTTGATAGACAAAGGGCCTTGAACCGGCGGCGCGGAAGACGGCTACGGTCCGGTCGTCGACCTTTACGTAGACTGTGCCTCCAAAGGCCAGAGCGAACATTCGGCCTTGGAACCAGACACCCTGCCCTCCAAACATCCGCTTGACGACCACAGGACCCAGCGGTTCGAAGAGATCGACGAGGCGGACCTCAAGGTCGTCCATTTGGGTTACCCCGGATGTGAGTAAATGATCACTTGCATCGGGCGAGAGATGTGAGTAAATGCTCACACACATCCGAAGGGCCCGCCATGTCAGCCAAATCTCGCATCGAACGCGCCGCGCTGGAAGTCTTTGTCCGCGATGGTGTGGACGCCGCCACGACCCGGGCCATCGCCATGGAAGCCGGCGTCTCGGAAGGCGCTTTGTACCGCCATTTTCGCAGCAAGGACGAACTGGCAACCGGACTGTTTATGGCCACCCACCGTCGGCTCTCCACACTAATCCGGGAGTCTTCGGACGCAGCTGTTGGGATCGACAACAAGGCGGCCGCCATCGTCCGGGCCTATTGCCAGGTCGCCGACGAGGACTGGCTAACATTCGCCTTTCATCTAACCCAGCTGCACAGGTTCATTCCGCTCTACCAGGAAGATGGCCGAGATCCGGTCAGCGTCACCGAAGCGGTGATCAAACAGGCCATGATCACCGCAGAACTTCCGCCAGCTGACCCTCGGGTCCTGGCTGCCATGGCCATCGGCATCATTACCCAGACAGCCACCAACAAGGCCTATGGTCGATTGGGCGAAGACCGCCTGTCGGCACATGCTCCCCTCATGACAGCCGCGGTCAAAGCCGTGCTGTTCGCCCGCTGATTTCCAGACAGGAACCTTGCGTCATGCGCGCTTATCTCTTCGCCGGCTATTATTGGATCGCGACGGTCTTCTATGCCCTGAGCGCCGTCATCCTGGCTGCTCTGCCCGGCCGCCGGCCCATGGCCGGGGCCATCAAGCAATACACACATCGGATGATGCGGGGCATGCGGGCGCTGGCCGGGATAGAGGTTCAGGTGAAGGGCAAGGAACGGCTGCCCAAGGGGCCCTTCATCATCGCCGCCAAGCATCACAGCTGGGGTGACGGCTTTGTCCTCTATTCCAGCGTGCCGAACCTGACCTTCGTGACCGGTGATCATATGGAGAAGTTTCCGCTGGTCGGCGGGATCCTGCGCAAGATGGGCGCGATTATCGTCGACAACTGCGGGGGACCCGAGGCCCGTCAGGCCCTGGCCGAACAGGCCGCAACAGCCAATGCCGAAGGTCGACGCATCCTGATCTTTCCCGAAGGCAACCTGGCCAAGCCCGGAGAGCATTTCCGGTACCGCACCGGCGTCTATTTCATGGCCAAGGACTTCGACCTGCCGGTGGTCCCGGTTGCGACTAACCTCGGTTGCTTCTGGCGACAGCAGGACTTTGCCAAGACCCCGGGTCGGGCGACCGTTGAGTTCCTGGACCCGATTCCGACGGGGCTCGAAAAGGACGACTTCATCGCCAGACTGCAGTCAGCCGTGGAGACCCGCAGTCAGGAACTGATTGCCGAGGCGACCGGCGGGCCCGTGGTGGCCTCTGTGCTGGTCCCGACGCCCGATGAACTCAGGAAACAGGCTGCAAGCGCGTAACCCGTCGCCGGGCCGCCTCAGGAGGCCGCAGCCGGAACGATGGTGACGCTCTCCCCGCAGCCGCAGGCGTCCGTTTCATTGGGATTGCGGAACACGAACTTGGCGGAAAGGCGGCTGACCTCATAGTCGATCTGGGTGCCGATCAGGAACAGGACGGCCTTGGGATCGATCAGGATGGTCACGCCCTGGTCTTCGACCACTTCGTCCATAGGCGCAGCGGATTCGGCATATTCCAGAACATATTCCTGTCCGGCGCACCCGCCATTCTTCACCCCGACCCGAAGGCCGGCATAGGGCTTTTCGGCCCGGTCCATGATCTCCTTGACGCGAAGCGCTGCTGCCTCGCTCAGGGTGACGACCTTGGGACGAGGACGGCGGGTTCGAGGGGTGACGGTGGTTTCCATGGGCTGGGATCCAGGTCCTAGAACATGTTCAGTTGCAGCTTGGCCTCGTCCGACATCCGCGACGGATCCCAGGGCGGCTCAAACACGAGATCGACGGTGCAGGACTTGATTTCCGGGATCTTCAGCACGGCATCCTCGACCCAGCCAGGCATCTCGCCGGCGACAGGGCAGCCCGGTGCGGTCAGGGTCATGTCGATAGCGACATGCTTGTCGTCCGAAAGATCGACCTTGTAGATCAGGCCAAGTTCATAGACGTCCACAGGGATTTCCGGATCGAAGACGGTCTTGAGCTGTTCAACCAGCTTGTCGGTCAGGATATCCAGTTCCTTCTGGCTCAAGGGCGGCGGCGCCGCTGCTGCAATCTCTGAGGCGGGCGCTTCAGTCGGGGTCGGGACAGCGTCGGTCATGGCTCTCTTACGCGAAAAAGCTGCGGGCCTTGGCCAGGGCGTCCACGAACGCGTCGGCCTCTTCCAAGGTGTTATACAGGGCAAAGGAGGCCCGCGCGCTTGCAGTCACCCCAAAACGGGCCATCAAGGGCTCGGCGCAGTGGGTTCCCGCTCGGACGGCGACCCCTTGCTTGTCCAGGATCTGGGCAATGTCGTGGGGATGGGCGCCTTCGACGGTGAAGGACAGGATCGCCCCCTTGTCCGGCGTCGTCCCCAGGATACGCAGCCAGTTAGCGCCGTCCAAGCGTTCGATCACCCGGTCATGGAGGGCCCGCTCATGGCGTTCGACGGCGTCACGGTCGAGATCCATCATCCAGTCGACGGCGGCGCCCAGGCCAATGGCCTCGATGATCGGCGGCGTGCCGGCCTCGAACCGCATGGGAGGATCAGCATAGTTGATCGCTGTTTCCGTGACCGTCCCGATCATTTCGCCGCCGCCCTGGTAGGGCGGAAGGGCAGCCAGCCGTTCAGCCTTGCCATAGAGAACGCCGATGCCGGTGGGACCATAGAGCTTGTGGCCGGTGCAGACATAGAAGTCGCAATCCAGCGCCTTGACGTCGATGGCCAGATGGACTGCGCCCTGACAGCCGTCGATCAGCACCAGAGCGCCGGCAGCATGGGCGGCATCCACCAGGGGTCGGACCGGATTGATGGTCCCAAGCACGTTGGACATATGGGTGAAGGCCACGACGCGCGTGCGCTCGTTGATCATGGCCAGGGTAGCAGGCAGGTCCAGACTGCCGTCCTCGGCGACCGGCGCAAACCGCAGCACCACGCCCTTGCGTTCCCGCAAGAGGTGCCAGGGAACGATGTTGGAGTGATGCTCCATCTGGGTGATCAGCACCTCGTCGCCGGCGACCAGGGACTGGCCAAGGCTGCTGGCGACCAGGTTGACCGCCTCGGTGCCGCCCTTTGTGAAGACAATCTCGCCCTCATCGGCGCCAAGGAACCGCGTGACGCTTTTGCGCGCCTTTTCATAGGCTTCCGTGGCTTCGTTCGCGAGGGTGTGCAGCCCCCGGTGGACATTGGCGTAGCTGCCTTCCATCACCGCCGTCATGGCCTGGATGACGGCCCGAGGCTTCTGGGCACTGGCGGCATTGTCCAGATAGACAAGGGGCCGGCCGTTGATCTGCCGCGACAGGATCGGAAACTGGGCGCGGATGGCCGCCAGGTCCATCTCGGCGCCTTTGGCGGCAGAATGAATCTGGGCAAGCATCAGAGGCCCGTTCCAAGTTGTTGAGCGGCCCAGGCGCGGGCAATGTCGCGGGCGCCGTCATGGTCGATACGGTCGATCACCTCTCCTACAAAGGCTGTGGTCAACATGGCGCGGGCGTCATCGGCCGGGATCCCGCGCTGCTGGGCGTAGAAGATCGCTTCCTCGTCCAGGGCGCCGACCGTGTTGCCATGAGCACATGAGACGTCATCGGCAAAAATCAGCAGTTCCGGCTTGGCGTCGACCTCGGCTCGATCACTGACGATCAGGGCGTGATGACCCATACGGGCGTCGGTGCGATCCGCGCCGCGTTCCACAACGATCCGGCCCTGGAACACGCCCCGGGCCTGATCACGAACCACGCCCTTGGTCATCTGGCTGGTGGTCCCGTCGACGCCGCCGTGAGTGACGACGGTGGTCAGATCGGCATGCCGCTGGCCGGAGAGCAGATAGGCCCCATCGAGGCGAACCGTGGCGCCTGCGCCGGGATGGGCGACCCGGGTCTCGATTCGCTGGCGTCGGGCTCCGCTGGTGAGGACTGTCTGCTCGAGTCTGGCGCCAGCCGCCAGAGACACGGTCGCGGTCGAGACCGTGATGCTGGAGGCCTGATCAGCTGCCAAAATGATCCGGCGCAAAGTCCCCCCGGTCTCGACGATGATATCGATATCGGCGCTGGTTACAGCTCCGTCTGACAGGGCCTCATAGGACTCCAGAAGCAACAGGCTGTCGCCTTCGCGAACTGTGATACCGAACCGGGAAGGATTGCTACTGGCCTGCGTCGCCACATAACGAAGCTGAAGGGTCGCGTCCTGCCCGCCCGGAGTGACATAGTCACCTGAGCCCACGACTTGGCCGTCAGCAATCATGATTTCAGAGCCACCCAGTCCATTGAAGGGGCCCATTTCATCGAACACGGTAGGCAAGGCTGCTGGCGGCAGGGTGCGAATCAGGCCCCGCAAATCCGTCCAGCGCCAGTCTTCATCTCGGCGGGATGGCAGCTGGGTCAGGTCGCCGGTGCGAAGCGCCGAGGCCAGGCTCATGCCGCCACCTGAACGTATCTGTCATAACCGTCCCGCTCCAGCTCCAGCGCCAGCTCGGGGCCGCCCGAGGCGACGATCCGGCCGGCCGACAGGACATGGACCCGGTCCGGTTTGATGTAGTCGAGCAGGCGCTGGTAGTGGGTGATGACGAGCATGGCGCGGTCCGGCGAGCGCATGGCGTTGACGCCGGCCGAGACGATCTTCAGGGCGTCGATATCCAGGCCGCTGTCGGTCTCATCCAGGATCAGAAGGCGCGGCGACAGCATCGCCATCTGGAAGATTTCCATCCGCTTCTTTTCGCCGCCCGAAAAGCCGAAGTTCAGGCTCCGCTTGAGCATCTCGAAGTCGATCTTCAAGGAAGTCGCCGTTTCCCGGGCCAGTTTGAGGAAGGCCGGGGCGCCGATCTGGGTCTCACCCTGCGCCTTGCGCTGGGCGTTCATCGCGGTGCGAATGAAGGTCAGGGCCGGAACCCCCGGGATTTCAAGCGGATACTGGAAGGACAGAAACACGCCCCTGGCCGCCCGTTCATTGGCTTCCAGGCCCAGCAGGTCCTCGCCATCCAGACTGGCCGTGCCCCCGGTCACCTCATAGCCGGACCGTCCAGTGAGCACATAGGACAGGGTCGACTTGCCAGCCCCGTTAGGCCCCATGATGGCATGGACCTCGCCGGCCGGCACATCGAGGGTCAGACCCTTGATGATCGGCTTGTCGGCGACGGACGCATGGAGATTATGGATTGAGAGCATTGGTTTTGAAGACATTTCTCTATCGAACCATCGAAAGGGATGGCCCGGCCAGGGGTTTCAGGAACTCCAGCCGATTGCCGAAGGGGTCGAAGACGAAGGCCCGTTCGACATCGGCGATTTCGTCGTCCGGCTTCACGGCGTAGCCGGCTGCCCGGGCGCGGTCCGACAGGGCCTGGACGTCATCGACCTCGAAGGCGACATGGGCCTTTACGTTGGCTCGGAAGCCCTTCTCGACGCCAAGATGAACCTTGATGGCGCCGAACTCGAACCAGCACCCGCCGCGCGCCGCCAGCGTCGGCGGCTTGGGGACCTCGACCAGGCCGAGCAGATCACCATAGAAGGCGCGCGCCCTCTCCTCTCCGCCCGGCGGGATCGCGATCTGGACATGGTCGATGGCGCGCAGCATCAACCGACAGACCCCTCAAGGCTTATCGCGACAAGCTTCTGAGCCTCGACGGCGAACTCCATGGGCAGTTCCTGCAGGACTTCACGGACAAAGCCGTTGACCAGCAACTGGACCGCCTCTTCCTGGGTCATGCCCCGCTGCATGGCGTAGAAGAGCTGTTCCTCGGACAGGCGGGTGGTGGTGGCCTCGTGCTCGAAAACCGACTGACCGTTGCGGGCCTCGATATAGGGGACCGTATGGGCGGCGCAGTCCTTGCCGATCAGCAGGCTGTCGCACTGGGTGAAGTTACGGGCGCCCGTCGCCCTGGGATGGGCCGACACCAGGCCACGATAGGTGTTGGAGGACCGGCCGGCGCTGATGCCCTTGGAAATGATCCGCGAACGGGTATTGGCGCCCAGATGGATCATCTTGGTGCCGGTGTCGGCCTGTTGGCGGCCATTGGTGATGGCGATGGAATAGAACTCGCCGCTGCTGCCCTCGCCCCGCAGGACGCAGCTGGGATATTTCCAGGTGATGGCGCTGCCGGTCTCCACCTGCGTCCAGCTGACCTTTGAGCGGTCGCCACGACAGTCGGCCCGCTTGGTGACGAAGTTGTAGATGCCGCCCTTGCCGGTCTCGGGATCGCCCGGATACCAGTTCTGGACCGTGGAGTATTTGATGGTGGCGTCTTCCAGGGCGACCAGCTCGACCACGGCGGCATGCAGCTGGTTCTCGTCTCGCATGGGGGCGGTGCAGCCCTCCAGGTAGGAGACCTGGGCGCCCTTGTCGACGATGATCAGAGTCCGCTCGAACTGACCGGAATCCTTGGCGTTTATCCGGAAATAGGTGGACAGCTCCATGGGGCATTTCACCCCCGGGGGCACATAGACAAAGCTGCCGTCGCTGAAAACGGCGCTGTTCAGACAGGCGAAATAGTTGTCGCTGACGGGAACGACCGAGCCCAGGTATTTTCGGACCAGTTCAGGATGCTCGCGGATGGCCTCGCTGATCGGACAGAAGATCACCCCGACCGCAGCCAGTTCCTTCTTAAAGGTGGTGACCACACTGATACTGTCGAACACCGCATCGACGGCATAGCGCGGCGCGCCCTGGACACCGGCCAGAACCTCCTGTTCGCGCAGGGGAATCCCCAGCTTGGCGTAGGTGGCCAGTATCTCCGGATCGACATCGTCTAGACTCATGGGGCCATCGCTGCCCGATTTCGGTGCGGCGTAGTAGTAGCTGTCCTGATAGTCGATCTTGGGGAAGCTGACCTTGGCCCAGTCCGGCTCCTCCAGCGCCAGCCAGCGCTCAAAGGCCTCGAGCCGCCAGGCCAGCATCCAGTCCGGCTCGTCCTTCTTGGCAGAGATGAAGCGAACCGTATCGGCGCTCAGCCCCTTGGGGGCAAACTCCTGGTCAACATCGGTGACGAAGCCGTGCTTGTAGGCCTCCAGTTCACCGACCTGATCGACGGTTTCCTTGACAGCGGCCATGTTTACGCGACTTCCCTGACGTGGTTCTGGCGAGACCTGTGAACATCGAGGGCGGCCAGCCAGACGTCACCCGCCCGGATCCAGTCCGCTTCGCTGCTGCTCCAGCCTCCACTGATACGGATGGAACAGGCCGCCAGATCAGGCCGACCCATGGCCATGACGGTCCGGCTGGCCTTGACCTTGCCTGACGAGCAGGCTGCGCCGGCGCTGATCAACACCCCGCCCAGATCCATATGCATGACCTGATTTTCCGAAGGCCAGCCCGGCATGGCGGCGCAAAGGGTCTGTGCGAGCCGGTCCGCACCTTCGCCAAGGACGATCGCACCGGCAGCCTGAAGGCGAGCCTGCAATTGATCACGCCAGCAGGCCTGATTGGCCCAGCCAGACAGGCCGGCGAGGCTCGCTTCGGCGGCCGCGGCGAAACCGGCAATGCCCGGCAGATTTTCCGTTCCCGCCCTACGGCCCCGCTCCTGTCCGCCGCCATGCTGGCGCCGGACAAGAGTCGCACGGGCTCCGCACACTAGCGCGCCGATCCCCTGGGGTCCGCCCAGCTTGTGGGCAGACAGGGCCAGGCTATCTGCGCCGAGGTCACTGAAAGCGATTTCGATCTTGCCGGCCGCCTGGACAGCATCGACATGCAGCCAGCCGCCAGCCGCCCGTACCAGATTGGCGGCCTCGGCCACAGGATGGATCACGCCGGTCTCATTGTTGGCCAGCATGACGCAGACCAGAGCCCGGCCCGGCTGGTCGAGTGCGGCCGCCAGGGCCTGCAGATCCACCGCTCCTCCTGCATTCACCGCCAGTGTCGAGACCGGAAGGCCGCTGGCCTGGGCGTTTTCCCAGACCGCGTCATGCTCGGTGGCGCCGACCAGGATACGCTCAATGCCGGTCGCTGCCGCGCTGTGGATAGCCAGGGCATTGGCTTCGGTACCGCCGCTGGTGAAGGTCACTGAGCCGGCGACGGCGCCGACAAGTCCCGAAACCTGGTCTCTGGAGCTTTCCAGCACGCGGCGGGCACTGCGGCCAAAGGCATGGAAGGACGAGGGATTACCCCCCTGGTCGAGCATCGCCAGTACAGCATCCCGAGCCTGCGGTCTAAGCACCGACGTGGCGTTGTGATCCAGATAGACCGGCTTCATGCGGCGGCCATCTGTTCGGGCTTCAGTCGGCCGGTCAGGACGTCCTCGAGCGAAACCGAGGCCAGATAGCTGTGGAGTTGGCGGCCCATTTCCTCCCAGAGCTCATGGGTGGAACAACGTGCGCCGCCTTTCATGCAGCCCTTCGAGGCTTCAAAGCCGCAACGCGTGGCCCGGAGCGGTTCATCCACCGCCAGGACGATATCGGCGATGTGGGTCTCTGCGGCCGGCCTGGCCAGGCGGTAACCGCCCCCGGGGCCGCGAAGGCTCTTTACAAGGCCGCGACGACGCAGTCGGGCGAAGAGCTGCTCAAGATAGGACAGCGAGATTTCCTGACGCGCCGCGATATCAGCAAGCGAAACGGCCCGTGAACCGTCTTCATCCTGACGATCTGCCAGATCTGTCATCGCCATCACGGCATAACGGCCTTTGGTAGACAGGCGCATTGCGGATTCCTTGGCGTCCGACGCGGGCGTTGTGCTACAGCCCCCGGCGCGTCGGCGGGGCCGGCGCGACCTGCGACTGATCTAGGAAGACCAAGCGCATTGGTCAAGTATTCTGAGCCGCCCCAAGGAGACGTTTCCCATGCCCGAAGTGGTCCTGACCGGCGCAGCAGGCCGTATTGAAGGTCGCTATTCCCCCGGGAAGCGCGACAATGCCCCCATCGCCTTGATTCTGCATCCACATCCCCGCGCTGGGGGTCACATGAACCACCCTGTCGCCGTTCAGATGTACCACCTCTTCATGAAGCGGGGCTTTTCCACCCTCCGGTTTAATTTCCGCGGCGTGGGGCGCAGTCAGGGCGAGTTTGACGGCGGCATCGGCGAACTGGCCGACGCAGCGACCGCCCTGGACTGGTTGCAGACCACCAACCCTACGGCGACCCAGTGCTGGGTGGCCGGCTACAGCTTTGGGGCCTGGGTTTCCATGCAACTCTTGATGCGCCGACCTGAGACCGACGGGTTCATCAGCGTGTCACCGCCTGCCAATATGTACGATTTCAGTTTCCTGGCGCCCTGCCCTGCTTCGGGACTCTTCCTGCACGGTTCCGCAGATACGGTGGTCCCAAACATGGAAGTGGAAAGGGTCGTGACGAAGCTGCGATCTCAGAAGGGCATCGTCATCGACTATGACTTGATCGAAGGCGCAACCCACTTCTGGGCCGAGCACCTGCCCAGTGTTGAATCCCGTGTTGGCGACTATCTCGACAAACGCCTTGCAGCAGAGCCCGCCTGATGAATCTCGACGCCATTTCAATAGGCAAGAACCCGCCCGTCGACGTGAACGTCGTGATCGAGGTCCCGCTAGGCGGCGAACCCATAAAATACGAACTGGATAAGGACGCCGGCGTCCTTATCGTCGACCGCTTTCTGTACACCTCCATGCGGTATCCGGGGAATTACGGCTTTATTCCCCATACATTGTCCGGCGACGGCGATCCCTGCGATGTAATCGTGCTCAACACCCGTGCCATAGTTCCCGGCGCCGTGATGAGTTGCCGGATCGTCGGTGTCCTGCTCATGGAAGATCAGGCCGGCGTTGACGAAAAACTGCTGGCTGTCCCCTCATCCCACCTGACGGCCCGCTATGATAGTGTGAAATCCTATACGGATCTGCCGCAAATTACCCTGGACCAGATCGAGCATTTCTTCAGTCACTACAAAGACCTTGAGCCCGGAAAGTGGGTCAAGGTCAACGGCTGGGGGGACGCTGAGCAGGCGCGGCAGATGGTACTCGAAGGCATAGAACGGGCACGAACCGAGAAGTCCTGAGCAATTGGCCGTGGCCCGAAGGCTACTTCGTGTCTCAGTAGAGCAGGAAGGCTCGACGAGCTTCGATCCAGGCCCTCTCGTCGCACCCTGCTATCGCGTCCAGATCACCGGGCTCAGAGGCCCGGTCGTCAACCCATTCTCGCAGGCCGGGGCCGCCATTGATTACGTCGATAGCAAGCCGGTCGACCACATACTCATAGGGAAAGTCCCGCCACAGCGGGTAGCCTGGATAGAGTTGCGCAATGGCCTTAAAGGCCAGGGCCTGAAGCCGCCATGGCTGAAATGCTTGGTGGTTGTAGCCCGGCCCCTCGGTATGTATCTGGACACCGCTGCAAAGAGCGCCAACATGCTTGTGAAAAGTCGGCTCGAAATTGCAGGCCCGCAACTGACAGCCTTGCAGCCATTGCGGCGCCAAAGACCGCATTCTTGAAATCAAATCGACGGCATTGATATCCGGAGCGCCGAAGAGTTCGAGAGGCCTTGTCGTACCACGACCTTCAGAAAGCGTGGCGCCCTCCAGCATGACGGTTCCCGCATAGGCCCTGGCCATCCACAGGTTGGGTGCGTTGGGGCTGGGGTTGATCCAAGTGCGTTCGCCCAGAGGCCAGCCGAAGCCCGGCCCGTGGTCGGGGCTCCACCCCTCCATCCCGATTACCCGATAGTCGACCTCGAGTCGGTTTGCAGCGATGAACCAGTGACCCAATTCGCCCAGGGTCATACCATGGCGCATGGGAATAGGCCCCGCCCCGACGAAACTCTCCCAGCCAGCCAATAGGGTCGTGCCCTCCACGGGCCGGCCTGCCGGATTCGGCCGGTCCAGAACCCAAACCGACTTTCCATGCTCCGCTGCAGCCTCCAGCACATAGAGAAGCGTGGTGATGAAGGTGTAGATGCGGCAACCCAGGTCCTGCAGGTCCACCAGAAGGACATCGAAGGTTCCCATGGACTGACCGGTCGGCCTCCGGACCTCGCCGTATAGGCTGAAGACCGGGATGCCGTGGACTGGATCATTGAAGTCCGACGACTCCATCATGTTGTCCTGCTTGTCGCCGCGCAGGCCATGCTGCGGACCAAAGGCCGCCGTGACTTTCAGGTCCGGGCAGGCGATCAGGGCGTCGAGCGAGTGGGTCAGGTCCGCTGTCACAGAGGCCGGATGGGCCAGGAGGGCCAAGCGGCGCCCCTTGAGGTCAGCCCGCAGATCGGGGTCGGCCAGCAGCCTGTCGATGCCGAATTTCACCATTGCACCACGGTTGGAAGGTCGCAAGCAAAGGCGACGGGATGATGGAAGTCGGGTTTACCCGGCGGATGGGCGAGCGCCCAGAAGGATTTGTGGCCGCCGGTCTCTTCAATGATCGCGGAAACTCCCATGCGCCAGGGATGGTCGAACGCGAGGCCTGCGGAGGCGTCCAGCTCAATAGTCGCGATCAAGTCACAGGAGCCCGCCTCGCCGCGCCTCACGGCGCTGACGCGCGGCAGATCAAGTCTGGCCATCCCCAGGCGATACCCGTCAAAGCGATAGGCGGCCCATTGGGACGATGGCGAGAAATTGAACTCAAGATAGCTGTCCCCGACACCTGGATCAATGAAGGCCTCGAAACAGGTAGCTTGCCAAAGGCCATCCGCTCGCCCCGCAGGCTGGATAGGAGGAAGCCTGATGCGCGACATGTCGCCTTTCAGACCGTAAGTTAGGACGAGTCCGTTCGCCTTTCCGCGGTGCACGGCAACCTCTACCGAACGCACGACGTCGGTCGGATGATCAGGATGCGGGATGAGGTCCAGTCGCATGGACTCTGGATAGCGTCAGCTTGACGCCGGTCAATCGGGAACGCTATGCAGAACAAGATGATCGCCGTTCGCACCCTCTCCAGCCTCTATTATCCCCGCTCGTCCTGACGAGCGGCGCTGCGATCGCATGCCGCGTCCCACCGGCGGCATGTTTCCCCCGAACAGCAAACAGCGTCGCCGGCCCCTGTCCAAAAGGAGCCTTCCGATGTCTATCGACTTGCAGACCGATCCACCCGTGATACAGGCCGCCGCCATGACCGACGCGCCCCAATTCAAGTCCGCCTTCCTGTGCACCATGCGCGAACGGGGCTTCATTCATCAAATCACCCATCCGGACGACCTGGATGCAGCAGCGACCGATTGCGTGATCACCGGCTACATCGGTTTCGACGCCACCGCTCCTAGCCTTCATGTCGGAAGCCTTATCCAGATAATGCTGCTTCGCCGCCTGCAGCAGGCCGGCCACAAGCCGATCGTTCTGATGGGCGGCGGCACCACCAAGGTTGGCGACCCTTCGGGCAAGGACGAGGCCCGCAAGATGCTAACCGAGGATGACATCAAGGCCAATATCGCCAGCATCCAGCAGGTCTTCGCCAGATTCCTGACCTTCGGCGAGGGGCCCACCGACGCCATGATCGTCAACAATGACGACTGGCTGAGCAAGCTTGGCTACATCGACTTCCTAAGGGAATTCGGCGTCCATTTCACAATCAACCGGATGCTGGCCTTTGACTCGGTCAAGCTGCGGCTGGACCGCGAACAGCCGCTAACCTTCCTCGAATTCAATTACATGCTGATGCAGGCCACCGATTTTCTGGAGTTGAACCGCCGCTTCGGCTGCAGTCTGCAGATGGGCGGCTCCGACCAGTGGGGAAACATCCTCAATGGCGTTGAACTGATTCGGCGGGTAGACGCCAAGCCAGCCTTTGGCCTGACCACACCCTTGCTCTCGACTGCGTCAGGCGCCAAGATGGGCAAGACGGCGGCCGGCGCGGTCTGGCTCAATGCCGACCTTCGCAGCCCCTATGATTACTGGCAGTTCTGGCGCAATACGGAAGATGCCGATGTTGGCCGGTTCCTAGCCCTGTTCACCGATCTGCCGATGGACGAGGTCAATCGTCTGGCGTCCCTTGACGGCGCCGCGATCAATGACGCCAAGAAGGTGCTCGCTGACGAGGCGACCAGGATGTTGCACGGCGAGGACGCTGCGTCAGCGGCAAGACACGCAGCGACGGCTGCATTTGAACATGGCGCCGTGTCCGACGAACTCCCGACCATCTCTGTTTCATCTTCCCTTCTAGAGGATGGCATCGCCCTGGCCGCCCTTGCCGTCGACGCAGGTCTGGCTAGTTCCCGGGGAGAAGCGCGCAGGCTTTGCCAGGGAGGCGGACTGCGCCTCAACGACTCCCAAGAACCGGACGGCATGCGATTGGTTACCAGTGCCGACCTGAAGGACGGCGTCATAAAGTTGGCGGCCGGGAAGAAGAAAATTGTGCTTGTTCGTCCTGTCGAATGAGAAACAAGGAAGAAAACCATGACTGCAATACTCAATCCTGGCGACAAGGCTCCAGATTTCGCGCTTCCGACCGATCAAGGTCAGATCAGCCTCGCTGACCTCTATGGCAAGCTGGCTGTAGTCTATTTCTATCCAAAGGACGACACAGGCGGGTGCACCAACCAGGCCAAGGCTTTCACCGCCGCTCTTCCTGAGTTTGTATCCCTTGGAGCCGTAGTGATCGGCGTGTCGAAGGATAGTGTCGCAAGCCATGCCAAGTTCAGGGCCAAGCATGACCTGGGAATCATCCTAGCGTCAGACAAGGACAGTGATGTGAGCGAACGCTTCGGCGCCTGGATTGAAAAAAGTATGTATGGGCGAAACTTCATGGGAATCGATCGCTCGACGTGGCTGATAGACAAGGAGGGTGTTCTTCGCGAAATCTGGCGAAAGGTGAAGGTCCCCGGACACGTTGATCGGGTGCTTGCTTCTGCCCGCGCACTCGCCGATCAGGATCACTAGAGGAGACTTACGTTCTCGTTCGGCAACTCCCTCCAATTGGTCACTCAAGCCGGAACGGCTTTTCCGCACCTGATTCGGCGGAAATAGCCTCCTGCAGTTGGTGCAAAGTTCTGTAGATTATTGAGAGCAACCGACTCAGACTTGGCTGATCCTTCAGAATTCCTCAAAATGGGCTCTGGAACGAAAGTCCGACTCAAATCGTTTCGACCCAGCAGGACTTAACGCTTGATGCGCGAATGGCCTTGCACGGGCTGACCTGTTTCATGCATATCGCCCTCGGACAGGAATTCAGGTATCGGGGGCTATGGCGTCTTCACGCTTGCGACAGGTGCGAGGAGTTCTGGAGGATCTGTTCCCAGAACGTCACCTCTATGTACGCTCTGGCGGCGAGATGCGCGGCTATGTGCTTTCGACCACCAAGCAGTTGGCCGTGGCCGGATTTGTCGCCCTGATTTCACTCTGGATGGGCGTCTGCACAGCGGCGATGCTGGTGAGCGCCCTCTCTGCCGGCGCGTCTGATCAGGAGCTCGTTCGGCAGAAAGCCTATTTTGAGCGCGTTACTGCGGATCGGCAGGCCAGGCTCAACAGCGCCATGGCCCAGCTCAACGCCACTAATGGCTCCCTGGGCGAGTTGGCCCAGACGGTAGAAAAGCGTCACGCCGCACTGGCCCAGCTATTTCAGGAATTCAAGGGCGTCCCTGGAGCTGCCGAAGCGCTGGCACCTGCCAAACCGAGGCTGCTCGCCAAAAGTCCTGTGGAGCGCGTTCAATACACGCGCATGGACCAAGAACGCCTGATCGAATCTGCTGATAACTTCGCTCGTTCCAGAGCGGAAAGACTGCGGGCGGCGTTCCGTCTGGCTGGACTGACCCCTGAAAACTTCTCCGAACGTGGCTCTGCGCTTGGCGGGCCATTGATCGAAGCCAAAGACCCTCGGGCTCTCGCGGTTGTGTTGGATGTGGACGAGGACTTTGCCCGACGGATTCAGCGGGCCTCTTCCAATATGTCGGACATGAGAAATCTCTCGGACGCATCGAAGACCCTTCCTTTCTATCGACCGACCGCCGCCGCTGCTGTGTCCAGCAGTTATGGCGTCCGCCTTGACCCCTTTACGCGGCGACCGGCCTTCCATTCCGGGCTGGATTTCCCAGGCGGTTTCTTCACTCCGATCCAAGCCACCGCGCCGGGCGTTGTGGCCTTTACCGGCGTCCGGTCAGGATATGGCAACACTGTTGAAGTAGACCACGGTGGTGGCTTCAAGACCCGCTATGCACACCTGCAAGGCATCGCGGTATCCGTGGGCCAACGGGTCGGCGTCGGCCAAAGAATTGGAGCCATGGGCTCCACCGGCCGGTCTACCGGTCCGCATCTTCACTATGAAATCTGGGTCGGCGGCCGCCCCCAGAACCCCAACCGTTTTTTGAGAGCCGGTGAATATGTTCAGCAAGCCCGCTAGCAAGCCTGTCACGCCCGTCGCCAAGCCCGCGACAGTCCCCGAACCGATGGCGACCCAGATGGCTATCGAAGCGCCTCGCGCGAAGCCAAGAGTAGCGTCCCTGATTTCCAGCGGGATCAGCATCGACGGCGGAGTAACCGGTGACGGTGAACTGCAGATCGACGGTATTGTTCGCGGCGACGTTCGGGTTGGCCGACTGACGGTCGGCGAAACGGGCCATATAGAAGGATCAGTCTATGCCGAAGCCGCCGAAGTCCGCGGCAGGATCGTCGGGTCCGTAACGGCAAAGCAGGTCCGCCTCTACGGCACATCCTATATAGATGGCGACATCACCCATGAGCAGTTGGCAATGGAAACTGGCGCCTTTTTCCAGGGACGGAGCCTCAAGTTCCAGCGTCCGGCTACGCCGCCTCCCGCGCCTGCTCCGACGCAAGTGTCGCATCACCCCGTCCCAGACACGGGGCTGGACATGCCCAAGCCGATCGGCTGACGAGCGCTTGGATACCAATATGAATTTGGCCCGACGCCAGCACGGCCTCGGGCCAATTTCTTGCGCCCAGGCGCCCAGGCGCAAGACCCAGCGGCTGGACCGTCCAACCCCCAATGCCCGCCGCCCCGATCAATCGGAACGAACCTAGGCCGGCACGAATTTCAAGGCCACACCGTTGTTGCACCAACGTAGACCAGTTGGACGGGGACCGTCAGGAAACAGATGCCCCTGGTGGCCCAGGCATCGAGCGCAATGATACTCGGTCCTCGGGATCAGCAGCACCAGGTCCTGCTTCTTTCCGACATTGGACTCTATCGCCCTGAAGAAGCTGGGCCACCCAGTACCCGAGTCATACTTCCAGTCGCTCTTGAACAAGGGCAGATCGCAGCCGGCGCAAATGAAAGTTCCCCTTCGCTTTTCATGATTGAAGGGACTGGATCCCGGGCGCTCGGTGTCTTCTTTGCGCAGCACGCGGTAGGCGGCAGGCGAAAGTCGGCGTCGCCACTGCGCGTCGCTCATCTTGCGCCAAGGGGAGGATTCGAAGTGTTTGTCAGCTGCTGCCGCTGACTGGGTTCCAGCACAGGCGATGAAGCTGCCGGCCGAGAGCAGCAGGAGGCGTCGGTTCATGATCATGCGACCAATATGGGTGACTTCAGTGTCGAGGCCAGTCAACCGTCCACACAGTCTGGTGAGAAATTGTGAGGAAGGCGATCGATCAGCTCAGGGGCCGCGAAAAGGCCCAGCCCTACTCTCGTCTCCAGACATAAAGTATATCCGGTTCTCCTTCTTCGTTGCCTGAGCCATCGGTCATCCGGGCGACCCGAAAATCCGCACGCTCGTAGAACCGGCGTGCCCGGTGATTTCTCTGAAAGGCCCACAGCTGGAGCGACGTCCTGCAATCGAGGACATGGGCCAGCAAGGTCCAGCCGACCCCCACACCCTGGTGAGCTGGATCGACGTAGAGGTGATGCAGCCAGCCATCAGCCGCGGCCGAGAACCCGATCAGCTGATGGTCGATTTCAGCCAAAGTCACCGCCTGGTTTGGAAAAACTGTGTTTCCGAAAAAGGTCAGGTCCTCTTCTGCAGAGTGGAGTTCGGGAAGCCATGGCATTGCGGCCTTGATGCTGCGTCGGTGCAGGGCCGCGACACCGGCGACGTCAGCCATCACAGCTTGACGCAGCCGGATCACCAAAGGCCGATGGCCTCCTCCAGGCCCAACATGAGGTTCATGTTCTGAACGGCAGCCCCTGACGCTCCCTTGCCGAGATTGTCCAGCATAGCCACCAGCCGCGCCTGGCGCCCTGTTTCAGCGCCAAACACGAAAAGGCGGAGCGAGTTGGAGCCGTTCAGTCCTTCGGGTTCCAGCCCAATCAGGGTTCGAGTTTCCTCCCAGGAGGCAACCTGAACAAAGGGCTCACTGCAGTAAGCTTCACGCAACAGATCGTGCAGGTCCCGCACATCTGGGTGGCCCTCAAGAAGATCAAGGTGCAACGCTACCTCCACGATCATGCCCTGCGCGAAGCGTCCGACCGATGGACAAAAGACCGGTGCGCGGGACAGACCGCTGTAGGTCGTCATCTCCGGAACATGCTTGTGCTGAAGCTCCAAGCCATAGATCCGGAGGGGTTCGGCATCCGGGCGTTCAAACTCGGCGATCATGGATTTGCCACCGCCGGTATAGCCGCTCACGGCATGGATCGTCACCGGATAGTCGGAGAGCATCAATCCACCCGTGACCAGAGGTCGGATCAGAGCGATCGCGCCGGTTGGATAACATCCAGGGTTGCTGACCCGGCGCGCGGCCGCAATGTCAGCCCGCTGGCTCGAGGCCATCTCGGGAAAGCCGTACACCCAGCCCGGGGAAGTCCTGTGGGCCGAGGACGCATCAATGACCTTTACATCCGGCGAACGGATCAGGGCCACGGCATCTCTCGCCGCATCATCGGGAAGGCAAAGGAGAACAAGATCAGCGGAGTTGAGCATTTCAGCCCGGGCCGCCGGATCCTTGCGATGTGCCGGATCGATCGTCAGGACCTCGAGATCCTTGCGCCCTGCCAGCCGTTGGCGGATCTGAAGGCCGGTCGTCCCGGCCTCGCCGTCGATGAAAATCCTGGGGGACATGGCGAGCTCCACAACCAATCCAAAGAAAAAGGGCGCTCCGGTTTCCCGAAGCGCCCTTTTCGCAACGTGATGAGACGTCGCGCGCTAGCGCTTCGAGAACTGGAAGCTACGGCGGGCCTTGGCCTTGCCGTACTTCTTGCGTTCGACGACGCGGCTGTCGCGGGTCAGGAAGCCGTGAGGCTTCAGGGCCGCGCGCAGACCCGGCTCATAGTAGGTCAGGGCCTTGGACAGGCCGTGACGCACAGCGCCGGCCTGACCGGAAAGGCCGGAGCCTTCGACGGTGGCGATGATATCGAACTGGCCAACCCGATCGGTGACCTGCAGCGGCTGGGCAATCATCATCCGCAGCACGGGCCGTGCGAAATAGACTTCCTGGTCGCGGCCATTGATCGTGATCGTGCCCTTGCCGGGCTTGATCCAGACGCGGGCGATGGCGTTCTTGCGCTTGCCGGTCGCATAGGCGCGGCCGAACTTGTCGATCTTGGGCTCCGCCGGCGCCGCGTTGGGCGACGAGGACAGGGCTTGCAGGGCTTCGAGACCTTCGGCCATCAGGCGCTCCGCACGTTCTTGGCGTTCAGATCAGCGAACGCAATGGATTGAGGATTCTGCGCGGCATGGGGATGTTCCCCGCCGTTGTAGATACGCAGGTGGGTCATCTGGGCGCGGGCAAGGGGGCTTTCCTTGGGGAGCATGCGCTCCACAGCCTTTTCCAACACCCGCTCGGGGAAGCGGCCATTCAGCTGCTTGCCGGCCGTGACCTGCTTGATGCCGCCCGGGTGACCGGTGTGGCGGTAGTAGATCTTCTGCTCGAGCTTGCGGCCCGTGAACTTCACTTTGTCGGCATTGACCACGACGACAAAGTCGCCGCAGTCGACATGCGGGGTGTAGTCGGGACGGTGCTTGCCGCGAAGGCGCATGGCGATGAACGAAGCGAGGCGGCCAACAACGGCGTTCTCGGCATCGATCACGATCCAGCTCTTCTCGACCTCGGCGGGCTTCAGCGAAGCCGTGGTCTTCATCATGGGTTCGATATCCAGTTCGTGGGGAAGCAGCGGGCTTCCGACTTGAGCGCGGGCTGATACGGGTTGCGCGAGACTAAGTCAATGGAGAGAAAATAGTCCCCACGCCTCTAATTCATTGTTTTTGCTGTGTTAAATCGATACGGTATTATTATACCTTATTTTTTGCCAGGCTTGATCCGGCTTTCGATGACGAAAGTCCAGCTTTCCCGACCTTTCTGACCCCTGCGACCAGCCAGGCGCGGGTGATCCGCGATGGTCGCGCCTGTGTCCTGACCGGATCGCCCGAGGGTGAAAGGCGGTCAGCCGGAGAGGATGACCTTCGCTCCTCTTGGATCAAGCTCACCGACAAACCGGGCATCGCCGACCCTGGATTGGCGTCATTTCCGGTCAGAAACCCGGGCAGAAGACAGCGCCCAGAAAATTCGGGCGTCGCTCCAGGGACCGAGCCGGATGGCCGGCCCCATCCAATGGCCGCCAGATCGGTACAACGCATTGAATTCATGGAATTCATGGACTGTGGCAGCGCCGGCCGACCGCCTTGATCCGCCTCTTTGGCCTGCCGTTCGCACAGTCCAAAGCGTCGCCTTTCGGGACAGATATTGTCGGGTTTTGTCGGGTTTTCGCTGGTTCCCAGTGGGTTTTGGCGCGCGTTTTGTCTGATGTTTCCCAGGATGCAGCGGGGCGACACGGAGACTCCGAAGGCGCTCGAAGCGGCGCTGACATGATAGACGATGACCGTCGTCCCATCCCTGGTCTCCGCCCAAGGATGGAAAGATGCAGTCCGTTCGGGAGCATGGTTTCGGCTTCCTGCCCCTCATTGGACCGCCGGCCATTTTGGACAGGTCGGTTTCCAGGAGGGGTTTCGTCGGGGTGGTCGCCAGTTTCGGTTCGGCGGTTGTCAGGGTCGTCACGGGTTTCGGTAACGAGGAAGTCCGGGCCGTCACCGGTTTCGGTAACGACGTTGTCAGGGTGGTCACCGGTTTCGGTAGCCACCTAAATGACGCCTCTTGAGGGTTTTCCTCTGACGTCGCAGAGGCGGACCTGGGTTCCCCAAACGCCTTCGAAACGGAAGGGGACATCATCGCACGCCGTCGGTCGGATCGTGCAGCCGAGCCGGCGGGGCCAGCCCTTAGCTTCGCCGGACTCTCCAGGCCAAAAACGTGGCCGCCAGTAACAGCAGCACCGCACCGGCCTGATGAAGAACGCCAAGCCACAGGGGCGTGACGGCCATCAGGGTCGCGACCCCGAGGCTCGCCTGCAACAGAACCACCGCGCCGAGGGCGTAGGCAGCCTGTCGGTGCTCAGGGGCAAGCTGTCCCCTGGCGTGGTTGGCGCAGATCACAAGCACCAGTGCTGCGAGGGTCAGTCCATAGGCGCCGAGCCGGTGGTGAAACTGAACGGAGGCCTGATTGTGGGCAATGGTCTGCCAAAGGCTGCTCCCGGCATAGTGCTCCGGGAACAGTCGCCCGTTCATGAACGGCCAGTCGTTGTAGAGGAAGCCGGCATCCGTACCGGCGACCAGGGCGCCCAGAATACATTGCAGGAAGACCGCGCCGAGCATGACCAGGGTCCAGAGCGGCCAGGGCCCCGAGAAACGCTGACGCACCGGTCCAGACCAGGCTTCGAGGGCGGTCCAGATCACCAGAACGAAGAGCGCCAGGGCCAGGCCCAGATGGGTTGCCAGCCGCTCAGGCGCCACGGACACCCGGTCCGAAAGCCCGCTGGACACCATCCACCATCCCACGACGCCCTGAAGACCGCCAAGGCAGAACAGCAATCCGCATCGCCAGAGGAGCCGGCGGGGAATTTTCCGGAGCGCCAGAAGGGTCAGAAAGGGAACCAGAAACACCAGTCCGATCAAGCGGCCAAGCAGGCGATGTCCCCATTCCCAGGCATAGATGACCTTGAATTCCGACAGGGTCATGTCCCGATTGAGAAGCCGATACTGCGGGATCGTCTGATACTTGGAGAACTCGGATTGCCAGGCAGCTTCGCCGAACGGCGGCAAGGCGCCGGTTATCGGTCGCCATTCGGTGATGGAAAGACCAGAGCCTGTCAGACGCGTGGCGCCACCAACCACAACCATCGCCAGGATAAAGGCGGCCACGACGAACAGCCAAATCGCGGTGGGTCGCGAGCTCAGGTTGCGGGTCGACGAAGACATGGCGGGCTCCTACGCTTCTCAACATCCGGGGTCCAGCTTCGAGCGGGACATGTTAGGCTGGCCGCGAGAGATAGTTCGCAACATCGAGTTCACCATGTCCCAGCCTGGCCTGTTTGGCCTGGTCCTGATGAGCGCCCTGATTGGCGGTCTGGCGGCCTGCCTTTTCGGGCGACCACGCGCCGCCTTTGCCGGGATGATCGGCGCGGTGGTCGCTGGCTTCGCAGCGCCCGGGATGGCCAGCGTGATCGGATTGACGATCAGGTCCATCTGGGAGCTTGCGGCCGTCATGGTGCTGATGGCGCTGATGGCCGTCGCGATCTGGAGCCTGACTCGCCATCGTGGGGCGCAGTCAAGGCAAGGGGGTCGTTCAATTCCGTAGCTTGACCCTTGTCCTGGAAAGTCCTGTCAAACCGGGCTCCCCCGCCGACCGGATTGCGCTAGGTCTTTGCGGTCGGGATGGCCCAGACGGAAACAAAGCATGACCCTGATTGTCAAGAAGATCGTCGGCACCCTGGCGATCCTGGTTTTTCTGGCGCTGTACGCCATGGCGGCTGTCAGCCTGCACGACCTCCTGCCACGCCATCCCGCGATCGAACTTGTCTATTTCGCGGTGGTGGGAACGGCATGGGGGCTGCCGCTCTTCCCCCTGCTCTCCTGGATGAACAAGGAGCCCTGAGGGTCCAGAGTTCAGGAGAATGGTCGGAGCGACAGGATTTGAACCTGCGACCCCTTGACCCCCAGTCAAGTGCGCTACCAGGCTGCGCTACGCTCCGACACAGGAAGGAGGGTCCTTATAGGGATGACCCTGCCCTGCGGCAACGGGCAATGTTGCTGATTTAGTCACGGGCGATTCAAACGTTCGATCGACGGGAAAATTCAGGCCAAGCCAGCGACCGGGCGCTATCTGCCTACCAGGAGCTGATCGATCCGATCTCTTGCCGCCAGCAGGTCGAAAAGGGCATCCGTGAGCCGAATTCGGGCCTCGGCCGTGATCGAGCCGGTCTCTGCAGGATCGCCTTCCACGACAGGCGGGCGCTCCATCGTCAGACCCTGCCCTGCAGCAAGCAGGACCTTGACCCCGTGGTCCTTGTGCAGCTTCTGCACGCCCTTGATCGTATAGCCTTCGTCATGCAGCAGGCGCCGGACTCCGGCCAGGAGGAGAATATCCTGAGGTCGGTAGAATCGCCGACCCCCGGCCCGTTTCATCGGTCTGACAAAGGAAAATCGGGTTTCCCAGAACCGCAGGACATGCTGGGGCACGCCCAACTCGTCGGCGGCTTCAGATATTGTGCGAAAGGCGTTGGGGCCTTTGGCCAATGACGGTCCTAACCCTCAAGGGCGCGATCGATCCGCGCTTTCATGACCTGGCTCGCACGAAAGCCAATAACCCGGCGGGGCTCGATTTCCGCAGGTTCGCCCGTCTTGGGGTTTCGTCCCATCCGGGCGCGCTTGGCCCGGACCTGAAAGACGCCAAAGCCGGACAGCTTGACCTGCTCATCAAGCTCAAGAGCCTGGGCCATCAGGTCGAGTGTCCGCTCAACAAGTTCAGCGCAGTCCTGTCGCGTCAGTCCCACTTCCTCGTGGACAGCCTCACACAACTCCGCACGCGTTAGCGTCGTCCCCTTCATGGGACCTCTCCCCAGACCACCAATATGCCATCCATGGCGCGAAAACCACGCCGCGTCAAAGGGTTCTGCCCCTGGACGAAGGCGGCGCCTAGAGTCTCACCACACAGGCGCCCCAGGTCAGCCCGCCGCCCATGGCCTCCATCAGAAGCAGGGAGCCCGGCTTGATCCGTCCGTCATCGACGGCATGGGCAAGGGCAAGCGGAATCGACGCAGCGGAGGTATTGGCGTGAATCGCGACGGTCTGAATGACCTTGTGTTCTTCCAGACCGAGGCGATTGGCGACCCCTTTCAGGATTCGCTCATTGGCCTGATGGGGAATGAACCAGTCCACTTCCGGAATCGTTACACCAGCCTGAGCAGCTGCAGCCTCCACCGCCTCGGAAATATTGATGACCGCATGTCGGAACACCTGGTTTCCGATCATGCGCAGCTTGCCCACCGTTCCGGTCGTTGACGGCCCCCCATCGACATAAAGCAGATCCTGCTTCGTGCCGTCGCACCGCAGGGCAAAACCCAGCAAACCGCGATCGGACGTCTTGCCCTCTCCCATGACGGGTTCGACAACCACCGCGCCGGCGCCGTCCCCGAAGAGGACGCAAGTTCCGCGGTCAGACCAGTCCATCAGCCGGGTCATGGTCTCCGCGCCGATGACAAGGGCGCACTGGCTATGGCCCCTGCCCACAAAGCCGTCAGCCACGGTGAGGGCATAGACGAAGCCGGAACAGACCGCCTGGACGTCAAAGGCGATGCCGGTTCCACAGCCCAGCTTGCGCTGAACGATCGCTGCCGTTGAGGGAAAGGTAAGGTCAGGCGTGGTCGTGGCGACGATGATCAGATCAACGTCTTCGGCCCTGCGTCCTGCCGCAGCAAGGGCGCGTCTTGCTGCTTCCACGGCGAGATCGGAAACCGCCACATCATCCGCCGCGCGACGTCTCTCCCGAATGCCGGTCCGCTCGGTGATCCATTCATCGCTGGTGTCCACGATCCGCGAAAGGGCATCGTTGGTGACGACATCAGGAGGCAGATAGCCGCCAACGCCGGTGATGGCGGAACGCAACTGAGCCGTCATGTCGCAGCGTCCTGCGCCGGAGCCTCGGCCTTCATCCGGACTTCGGACAGGCGCTTCACGCTTCGGTCGATTTCAGCGGCATAGTCGCTGCGCGCGAGATTTATGGCAACGCGGACCGCCGACGCGTAGCCGGCGGCGTCGGCTCCGCCATGACTCTTGATGACGATGCCATTCAGCCCCAACAGGGGCGCGCCGTTGCCGGCGCCCGGGTCCATCCGACTCTTCAGGGTCTTGAGAGCCCCGGAGGCCAGCAAGGCCCCGGCCATGGCCAGAGGACCTGAGGTCAGGGCAGACTTGAGCCCTGCTGCAAAGAAGCGCGCAACGCCCTCGGCGGTCTTCAGAAGGATATTGCCGGTGAATCCATCGGTCACCACGACATCGACAGTGCCGCGGGTGATGTCGTCGCCTTCCACAAAGCCGAAATAGTCGAATTCGAAGTCGGTGCTGCGAAGCAGGGCGTGCGCTTCCCTGACCTCTTCATGGCCCTTCTGCTCCTCGGAACCCACGTTCAGCAATCCGACCACCGGTCGCCTGGTTCCGTGAATGGCGTGATGAAAGGCGGCGCCCATGATCGCAAATTCGACGAGTTGTTCGGCATCACTTTCGACATTGGCGCCCACATCCAGAACCGTTGTCACTCCGCGCAAGGTGGGCCAACTGGCCGTCAGGGCGGGCCGGTCAACCCCGGGCGCAAGGCGAAGCAACAGCATCGAAATCGCCATCAGGGCGCCGGTGTTGCCTGCAGAAATCGCGGCATGGGCCTCTCCGGACTTCACGCAAGCAACAGCGTTCCACAAGGACGAGCCTTTTCCCCGGCGCATCGCCTGGGCGGGCTTGTCTTCCATGGATATCGACTTGTCCGTATGGCGAATTTCGCAATGCGACGCGAAATCTGGCGACCGCGACAACTCACGGGCAATCTGGCTCTGGTCTCCGTGCAGCAGAAACCTGACCGAATCGCCGGTTGGCGTAGCGGACGCCATGGCGAGTGCCGGGATGACGACGGAAGGTCCGTTGTCTCCGCCCATAACGTCGACTGAGAGGATGATATTGTCGGGCAAAGCGGGCCAGTGGCTCCCGAAAATGCCGCAGAGCATTTTCCGATAAGTGTGGAACGGCTATCGGCGTGAAAGGCTCTACTTTTAAGAGTTGAAACCCTCTTTTCCCGAGACTGATTGTTTCGATCAGTCCGAAAAGGGTTTCAGGGCGAAGGGGCCGGACGATAGCGCCCGATCTGCGGGATGCAAGCCTTCGTAGGTCAGCTGGGCCTACTCGACGTCCTTTCCCCGCAGGTTTCTCAAGACCGAGAAGGGAGAGATTTCCGCCTGGTCGGCAACGGGCTCAAACACAGCGCCAGGCTTGCGCGGAAAAGGATCGATCTCAAGGGCCAGATGCTCCACGACATAGGCAGCTACGTCGATACGGTCAGTTTCAAGCACATCGGGCGGGTCGTCGCCTTCCGGATCGATATCAACTTCAAGCTGGTCTGTGCTGGGCGCTGCATCACTGCCCTCCGGCACGGCCCGGACCGCGAAACGGGCCGTGATCAACTGCTCGAACGGCTCGCCGGAAAGGCTGCACAAAAGGGTGACCTCAGCCTTCAATTCACCGTCGATTTCGGCCCCGTCCAGCCAAGGGCGGACGGTCACCCTGGCCGTCAGAAGATCCAGACGCTCGATGTCAAGATCCCGGGCAATCGCCATCCGGGTCGCAGCGTCCGCCTCCAGCGCGATGATCTGCGGAGCGCGTGAGACGTCCGCCAGGGTCACCTTCCGGGACCAGAGCGGAGCACGGCTCAGATCTTCGGCCATGTCACGCTCCCGGACAGGATCGACTCTAGGGGCTGGCTGGCGAGGTCCTGCCGCGCCTGCAGGATGTAGGCGGAGAGAGCCCTGGCCAGGTCGGGAGCCCCCTCAAACAGGGTTCGCTCGATAAGGGCTTCAAGCGAGCGTTTATCGGGCAACGCGTCAAAGGCCTGGTCCATGGCGCGCCCGCGGCCGTAGAAGGCCTCAGCCAGTTTCTTCATGCGCTTCGCAACAGCCAGGTCGCCGATCCCCATCTCGCGAAAGGCGTCGTCCAGGCCCCGAGTGTAACGATCAACGAGAAACTGGGCCGTTTCAGCGGCCTGATCTCCCTGCGCCTTGAGGCGATCGAGGATCAGAATCACATGCAGGCTGTAGAGTTCGAAACGACCTTCGCGCGTGTCCGGGGCCTGATAGGCCTGATACAGGGCCGGAACACGCGCCTGGGCGACGGCGCCTGCGTAGAGCGCATCAGCGGCCGTCTGGGCAGGTCTGGTTCGCGTCCATCTCTTGAAAAACATGTCCGCCTCGATTTCGCCCTGTCCAGTCGCTACAACGCAGCCATTGAACTAGGCCCCCGCGGGCGATAGGTCAAAGGCCACACCGTCCGGAGACGTTATGTTCCGCAAGTCCGCTCTTCTGCTCGTCACCGCCAGCGCCCTGGTTCTCGGCGCCTGCACCCCGATGACCACCTATTCCGGTTTCCAGGTCGTCGAAAGCAATCCCGCTGATGTGAAGGTTGGCGAAGACACCAAGTCCACCGTGCTGTCGAAACTGGGGTCGCCCTCGGCCACCTCACTCACGGAAAGCCGCGCCGCCAAGCCGGGAGAAGAGATTCGCCAGGCCGGCGCCCTGGACTCCAATCTCTGGTTCTATGTCAGTCAGGTCACCGACCGCGTCGCCTTCTACACGCCGCGCGTCGCCAAGCGTGATGTTGTCGCCGTCTCCTTCAGCCCCGACGGTGACCAGGTTGAATCCGTGAACGTCTACACCCTAGAAGACGGCAAGGTTATTGCCTTCAACGGACGTGAGACGCCTACCCGGGGCCGGGAAATCACGATCCTGGAACAGCTGCTTGGCAATGTCGGCCAAGGCGGCATCCTGCCCCGTGACGATAGCGAAGGTCTGCCGGGCAGCCGGCCGGGCGACACGCGCTGACCTGTCCAGATGTCATGGCACCGTTTGAGGCGCGTCAGGCGTCCCGGCGCTCCTGTCTTTTGCCCTGGCTTCGAAACAGGCCATCAGGCGACTAACCGCAGGTTCGAAATTGGCCGCCAGGATCCGATCCAGCATGGGCGTCTTGAACTCGAAGTCGATATCGAATCGTACCTCACAGCCGCCTGGCGCATGGTCGAACTGCCAGCGGTTCTGAAGCCGGCGAAAGGGCCCGTACAGCAGGCTGACCTCGATGGTCATGAGCCGGCTGTCCCGGCGAACCCTCGTGGCGAATTTTTCCCTCAGAAAACTGAAGGCCACGCCAGCCTCGGCGTCGAGCTGGTCAACCCCGTCGACGGGGGGGCGACGGTTCCAGACCCTCATGCTTTGGCACCAGGGCACAAACTCGGGGTAACGCTCGACATCGCCAACCAGCGAAAAAAGCAGCTGCGGCGAATAGGGCAGAACTCGAATGACGTTATGCCGCAATCGTCTATCCCGCCGCGATCCGGGAAAGCCGTGCCGCCTTCAAGCGTTCGAAATCTTCTCCCGCATGGTGGGACGAGCGGGTCAGGGGGCTGGCCGACACCATCAGGAAGCCCTTGGACCGGGCGATCTGTTCCAGCGCGGCAAATTCATCGGGCGAAACGAAGCGGTCGACCGGGGCATGTTTGCGGGTCGGCTGGAGGTACTGGCCGATGGTCAGGAAATCGATGTTCGCCGATCGCATGTCATCCATGACCTGCATCACTTCCTCGCGGGTTTCGCCCAGGCCGACCATCAGACCCGACTTGGTGAAGCGTGAGGGATCCCGCTCCTTCACCCGTTCGAGCAGTCGAAGGGAGTGATAGTATCGGGCGCCGGGGCGGATGCCGAGATACAGCCGTGGCACAGTCTCGAGATTGTGGTTGAAGACATCCGGCGCCGCATCGATCACCACCTGTTCGGCGCCCTGCTTCCTGAGGAAGTCCGGGGTCAGGATTTCAATCGTGGTGTCCGGGGCCGCCGAGCGGATCGCATAGACGACGTCCGCAAAATGCTGGGCCCCGCCGTCCGGCAGATCATCTCGATCCACAGAGGTGATGACGACATGGCGCAGACCCATCCGGGCGACCGCTTCGGCGACCCGACCGGGCTCCGTAGGATCAAGCGGCAGCGGTCGACCCGTCGCGACATTGCAGAAAGCGCAGGCGCGGGTGCAGGTATCGCCCATGATCATCATGGTGGCGTGCTTCTGGGTCCAGCACTCGCCGATGTTGGGGCAGGCGGCTTCTTCGCACACGGTCGTCAGGCCATGCGCCTTCACGATCAACCGGGTTTCCAGATAGCCGGGGCTTCCCGGCGCCTTGACCCGCAACCAGTCAGGCTTGCGAAGCAGGGGCGAGTCGGGCCGACCCTGCTTCTCGGGATGCCGAACCTTGGGCTTGAGCGTGTCGATCAGGGTGGCCATGCCCCTAGATCATCGTTCTTGCGTCAGGGATCAAGGGTCGGCTTCCTCCCGGGCCGCCGCTTTCAATTCTTGCCCCTGTTGCGGCGACGCTCTTGCCCCATGCCCTGCCTCCCCCTCACAGTCGCCTGCAATGGCCAAGCGACTTCTGCTTCTGGGACTTTGTTGCCTGCTGACGGCCTGCGGTCCGGGCCGGTCTTCGGAGGCGTTCGTTGAATCACGCCTTCCGCCAGGACTCGGCGCGCGCTTCTTCCCCCCGAACGGCTGGGCCTGGGGGCTGGTGCAGTCGGGGGCGTTTCCGGCGCAACGCTATGGCGTTTCTTCTCCGCGCAATGCGCCGATCGCCCATATTCTGGTGCTGACCGGCTACGGCGAAAGCGCAGAGGTCTGGTTTGAAACGGCATCCGACCTGAATGACCGGGGATATGCCGTCTGGGTCCTGGAGGGCGCCGGCCAGGGCGGATCGGGCCGCTTCACCGGTCCAGCGGATACAGGACATATACCCACCATCGAAGCCGACCTGCAGGCCATCAAGGCCATGATAAGGGCCTCCATCCCCCAGGATGGAAAGCCTGTGATCCTGCTGGGAAGTGAGTCGGGCGGGATATTCGCCCTGCTCTCGGCGGCCCGGGGACTGGCCGGGGCAAGGCTGATCCTGTCCTCGATCCACAAGCCAGACTCCGTGACCCCGATGGAGACCAGCATCAACCGGTTGGGGCTCGGGTGGATGAGGGACCCTCGGCAACCGGGCTGGCGACGGGATGCGACGCCTGTGCCGGAAACGGACCCCTATCGCGGCCGGCTGCAGCAGCAATGGCAGACGGCCAATCCGGACCTTCGCATGGCGGGATCCAGCATCGGCCGGCGAGTCGTCATGGCAGAGGCTTTCCGTAACGCTCAGGCCGCCCTCAAGACGCTGAAGCTTCCTGTCCTGATGATCAATGCCGACGAAGGGTTCCGGGCGGACTGCGCTGCTGCCGGGAATTGTCGGCCCCTGAAGCTGGGCCCGGTCCCGAATCGGGTTCCCGGCCACCTCATGAGGGACCTGGCCCGGACCCAATGGCTCGGGACCATCGATCAGTTCATTCGTGAGGATTCCGGCATCGGCATCTGGTCTCCCCCTCCGCCGGCAAGCGAAGGGCCGTGAGCGCCTTTCCATTCGGAATGACGATCTATAAGTTAACCGTCACAAGACTGATCAAGAATGTTGGGGAGTTTCGCCTAGATGCCGCGTGCCTATGATGCGCGGGAGGCCCAGCGGTCGCTTTTTGACGCGCTGCTCGTCGCCCGGGCCCGCTACGGGGCCAAGAAGCCCATTCTGGAAGATCAGAACCGGCAACCGCTGAGCTACACGGACCTGATCCGGGCCAGTTTCGCCCTGGGCCGCAAGATCGCCGGGTTCACCGAGGCGGGAGAGCGGGTCGGACTGCTGCTCCCCTCCAGCGCCGGCGTGGTGGTGACGTTTTTCGGCCTGCACGCGTTCGGGCGCGTGCCAACCATGCTGAACTTTACGTCAGGCCTTCGAAATCTCCGCGCCGCCTGCAAGCTGGCCGGCGTCAAGACGGTGCTGACCGCCCATGCCTTCATCGAGCAGGGCAAGCTGCATGATCTGGTCGATGCGCTGGAAGCGACCTGCAAGGTTGTCTATCTGGAAGACGTTCGGGCGTCGATCGGAACTGCCGACAAGCTTTTTGCCGCTGCCGCCGGCCTGGCGCCGAAGGCGTTTCGCAGCAAGTCCCGCCCCGGCGACCCCGGGGTTATCCTGTTTACGTCCGGCAGTTTCGGGGCCCCCAGGGGCGTTGTGCTGACCCAGGCCAACCTGATCGCCAATGCCGAGCAGGTCGCCGCCCACATCGACCTGGATCCCGCCTGGGTGATGTTCAATCCGCTGCCAACCTTTCACTGTTTTGGCCTGACCGGCGGGGTCATCCTGCCGCTGCTGACTGGCATGAAGGCCTTCCAGTACCCGTCGCCGCTCCATGCCAAGCAGATCCCGGCCCTGATCCGCGATTGCGGCGCCTCGATCCTGCTCGCGACCGACACCTTCGTGAATCAGTATGCGCGAGCGGCTGAGCCCGGCGATCTGTCCGCCCTGGAGTTCATCGTCTGCGGCGCCGAAAAGGTGCGCGAGGAGACCCACAACCTGCTGGCCGATCGCTTTGACGGCGTTCCGGTGCTGGAGGGATACGGCGCGACCGAGGCGGCGCCCGTCGTGGCGGTCAACAAGCCCGATGACAACCGCCGTGGCAGCGTCGGCGGCCTGCTGCCCGGCGTCGAGTATCGGGTCGAGCCTGTCGACGGGATTGCCGAAGGCGGGCGCCTTCTGATCCGCGGGCCCAACATCATGGCGGGCTATCTTCGCGAGGACGGCAGCATCGAAGCGCCGGAAGGCGGCTGGCACGATACGGGCGATGTGGTGACGGTTTCCGCCGACCAGTGGATTGTCATCAAGGGCCGCGTCAAGCGGTTCGCCAAGATCGGCGGCGAAATGGTGTCCCTCACGGCAGCGGAGGACCTGGCTTCGGCGGTCTGGCCGGACGGCCGCCATGCGGTGATTTCGATGCCCGATGCCCGCAAGGGCGAACGGCTGGTCCTGGTCACCGACCGGGCGGATGCGAGCATCTCGCCTCTGCTGGCCCATGCCCAGGCCATAGGGGCGCCCGAACTGGCGGTGCCTCGAAAGATCCTGAAGGTGTCCGAAGTGCCCGTTCTGGGCACTGGAAAGACCGACTATGTGGCCATTCAGCGAATGGCCGATACGGATGCCCGGGCCGCTTGACCCCGGGCGGTTGCCCTGCGTGGCCGGGTTGGCGTCCGTCCGCACAGGTGCGGGCGAACGACCCGCCTAAACCTCCGCGCCGCCTCGCGTGGCGCCGACCCGCTGGGCAAGCGACGCCGCCATGAACTGGTCCAGGTCGCCGTCGAGAACACCGTCCGTGTCGCTTGTTTCGACGTTGGTCCGGAGGTCCTTGACCATCTGATAGGGCTGAAGGACGTAGGATCGGATCTGGTGTCCCCAGCCGATATCGGTCTTCTGATCCTCTAGCGCCTGGGCGGCAGCCTCACGTTTTTGCAGTTCGAGTTCGTAGAGGCGGGCGCGAAGCATCTTCCAGGCCTCGTCGCGGTTCTGATGCTGGGAACGGCCGGCTTGGCAGGCAACGGCAATCCCGGTCGGGATGTGGGTCAGACGGACAGCCGAGTCGGTCTTGTTGATGTGCTGTCCGCCGGCGCCGCTGGCCCGATAGGTATCGGTCCGGACGTCTGACGGATTGATCTCGATCTCGATCGTGTCGTCGACCACCGGATAGATCCAGGCCGAGGCAAAGCTGGTATGGCGCTTGGCGGCCGCGTCATAGGGACTGATCCGGACCAGCCGATGAACACCGCCCTCGGTCTTCAGCCAGCCATAGGCGTTGGGGCCCTTGACCTGGAGCGTCGCCGACTTGATGCCGACGCTTTCACCCGGCGTTTCCTCGATCAGCTCGACGGAATAGCCGTGGGCCGAGGCCCACCGGCTGTACATCCGAAGCAGCATGTTGGCCCAGTCGCAGGACTCGGTGCCCCCTGCCCCGGAGTTGATTTCGACATAGGCGTCGTTGCCATCCGCCTCCCCCGACAGAAGGGCCTCCAGCTGGGCCCTGTCCGACTGTTCCCGCAAGGTCCGCAGCTGGGCGCGGGCATCCTCGAGGGACGCTTCGTCGCCTTCCATGTCGGCCAGTTCGGCAAAATCCACGGCGTCGACCAGTTGTCGCTCAAGAGACCTTACCGCCTCCACCCGGGCCGCCAGCTGCTGACGGTCCCGCATGAGGGCCTGGGCCTCGGCCGGCCGATCCCAAAGCGTCGGATCCTCGGCCCGGGCATCCAGTTCGTCCAGGCGTCTCAGGGCTGGATCCCAGTCAAAGACGCCTCCTGAGCAGGGCGATCGCCTGCTCGATGTCAGCCTTTGCGGCCTCGACATCCGGTCTCATGAAACAGCTCCGATAATCTCGATACTTGGGTTGGAACAGAATGGGAGGGCGTCAGTACCGATCGCAGCCCCTCAGTACAAGCCGCTGAGATCGTCCGGCACCTTCGGCCTGGGCGGCGGCTTCTGTTCCGGCGGCGGCGCGACGGGGGTCTCGAACGCGTTGCTGTAGGGAATCGGCCCTTCGGGCTTGGGTCCGCCCATGCCGGGAATGCCGACAGCGACCTTCGGTTCCGTTCCGGGGCGGAAGGCCTCCCGGATTCCGCCCACCATGGCAAACTTGGCCTGTTTGGGCGGGACGAAGGGTGTTGGCGGCACGTCCTTCAGGGCCACCTTCATGAAATCAATGAAGATCGGCAGGGAGGCGACCCCGCCCACCTCGCCCTCGCCGAGCGACCGGTTGTCGTCAAAGCCGACAAAGACGCCGACCACAATCTGCGGGGTGTAACCGACGAACCAGGCGCTGCGGTATTCGTTGGTCGTTCCGGTCTTGCCGGCGATGGGACGGCCGAGAACGCGGGCCTGGGTGGCGGTGCCGCGCTGTACGACGCCTTCCAGCATGGAAGTGATCTGGTAGGCGGTAACCTCGTCGATCACCTGCTTGCCGCCGGGCGGCACACGAGGGCTCTCGTCGCCGTTGAAGCCGCTGTTGCAACGCGGGCAGTCACGCTTGTCGGCGCGGAACAACACCTTGCCTTCGCGGTCCTGAATCATCTCGATCAGGTGAGGATCAACCCGTCGCCCGCCATTGGCAAACCCGGCATAGGCGCTGGCAATCTTGAGGGGCGTTGTTTCCCCTGCACCAAGGGCCATGGCGAGAACAGGCGCCATGCTGTCTGTCACACCCATCCTGATCGACAGGTCTGAGACCTTGCGCATTCCGACGCCCTGGGCCAGGCGGACGGTCATGGCGTTGCGGGACAGTTCAAGGCCCCGCCGAAGCGGCATCGAGCCGTAATACTTCTTGTTGTAGTTTTCGGGGGTCCAGGCTTCCCCGTTCAGGGCGCCCTTGAAAGTGATCTGGGCGTCGGTCACCATGCTGGCCGGCGTGTATTCATCCTCCAGGGCCGCCGCATAGACAAAGGGTTTGATCGCCGATCCGGGCTGGCGCATGGCCTGGGTCGCCCTGTTGAAGTTCGACAGGGAGAACGAATAGCCGCCGACCATGGCCAGCACCCGGCCGGACTGGGGTTCGATCGCGACCAGCGCGCCATTGACCAAGGGGACCTGGCGCAGCCGGTAGGAGCCGGTAGCGGCGGCTGAAGGCTCCACGAAGATCAGGTCTCCGACCTTCAGGCCCTTGCCCGCTCTTGCCCAGGCGACGTCCTCCGACACCAGAGGTCCTGCCGGCGCGTCCTTGGCAGGCTGGACAATCACCGCGCCATCCACCCGCTGGACGACTGCGGCGCGCCAGTCCCGGCGCTCTGACGGAGGCGTCTTGGAGACCACAGCCTTTTCCCAGCCGGTCAGCTGATCTGTCGTGCCCCAGGCGCCGCGCCAGCCATGACGGCGGTCATAGGCTTCCAGGCCATTCATCAGCGCAACACGGGCGGCGGTCTGAAGATTCGAGTCGAGGGTTGTGCGCATGTAGTAGCCGCCCTCGGTGAGGCGCTGGCCCATCGTCACCAGGCCCCGGCGACGCACCTCTTCGACAAAATAGTCTGCGTCCTTGTACTTGGCGCGGGAGGGCGCCGCCTGGACCACAAGATCCTCCTTCATGGCAGCGTCCGCCTCGGCGCGGCTGACCCATCCCAGTTCGGCCATCTGGCCGATGATCCAGTTGCGACGGCCGATCGCATTGGCCTTGTTTCGAATGGGATGGTAGTTTTCCGGTCCCTTCGGAACGGCTGCGAGATAGGCCATTTCAGCCAGAGTCAGGTTGTCCAGGGACTTGCCGAAATAGTTGTAGGCGGCAGCGGCGACCCCGTAGCTGCGATAACCGAGCCAGATTTCGTTGAGGTACAGCTCGAGGATATGGTCCTTGGTCAGGGTCTGTTCGAGGCGCCGGGCGAGGATGGCTTCCTTCAGCTTCCGTCCCAGGGTCGCGTCGCTGGTCAGAAGCACGTTCTTGGCCACTTGCTGGGTAATGGTCGAGCCACCTTCGAGACGTCGGCCACGAACAACGTTCAGCACATTCTTGAGCATCGCCCGGCCAAGGCCCTGAACGTCGACGCCACTGTGGTGAAAGAAGTTGCGGTCCTCTGCCGCAAGAAACGCCTGCACCATGCGGGGCGGCATCTGGTCATATGGGACGAAAATCCGGCGTTCACGACTGAATTCACCGATGAGAGTCCCGTCCCATCCATAGACCCGCGTGGCTGTGGGCGGACGATAATCGACCAGATCGCCGGCGTCGGGCATGTCGTGGAACAGGACGGCGGCGTAGATGGCGATCGCGAAACCCGCGACGGCGACCACGCTCAGAACCGCGATCCCGAGGATGGCCACCCACCGCTCCGGCGGATTGAACAGAGGCCAAACACCACGATCTTGTTTTTCCGACATGAGAATCCTCTAGCGCGCGCAGGGGCGGGCGCCAATCTTGGTCTGTAGCGTCGGTTGGATTTTTGGCCAGGGCGACTCGCGGGCAGAGTGGGCCCGCCCGCCGATCGCGGGTCGCTAGCGGGAAGCGACCCGGACGCCGCGAGCGAACCACTGGTCGATCGCGTCTCCGACGCGGTCAACGAGACGAATCTGGTCCTGGCTTGAGGTCAGGAGCGCCTCATCGCGAGGGCTTGTGATGAAACCCATCTCCAGCAAGACAGCTGGCACATCCGGCGCAAGCAGGACCATCAGATTGGCATCCCGGTGACTTCTGCGCAGCATCGGCGTCACGTCCGATATCTCTTGCACCAACAGTTCGGCAAAAACAGAGCTTCGATTCTTGGTCGATCTCTGGGTAAGATCGAGCAGAATCTGTCCAACGCCGCGATCACCGCCTGTGACACTGGCATTCATTAACCAGTCTTCCTTGTTGAGAACCCGTGAGGCTCTCCCCTCGCCCTTTTCGGACAGGGTGTAGACACTGGCGCCCGTTACGTCCGGCGGTCCGGCATCGGCATGGAGGGAAATGAAGAGGTCTGCGTCCGCCTTGCGAGCGATGCGCACCCGGGTTTCAAGGGGCACATAGACATCACTGTCGCGGGTCAGGATGACCGTGTAGCGACCGGTCTGTTCCAGGCGCGCTTTCAGTCGACGGGCTGCCGACAGGGTCACAGCCTTTTCCTGCGCGTTGCGTCCCAATGCGCCGGGATCCCGCCCACCATGACCAGCGTCCACGACGATGACCTTCCGACCGGTGGTCCGGAGCGCGCGGATCGAGGTTGCAGGCCCCGGGGGCGCTGCCGGCGCCAGACGGTTGCGCAGGGCCTGGCGAGGCGACGGCCCCTTGGCCTTGAGGTCGATCACATATCGGTAGTGCGGAGCGCCGTCTCCGGGAGGCAAGAGAAACCGGCGCGATACCTCCGCATCCTGGGTCAGATCGATGCTCAGACGCGCTGCGCCATTGCGCGGCTCCACACTCCAGCGGCGAACCACACCCTGGCCGGCTCCCTTCATGTCGGCAGCCACGTCGACCCTTGAAAAGGAAAGAACGACCTTACGGTCGGTGGATCCATCGGAAATGATGCGGCCGGAAACTGACCGTCCGATGTCCACAACCATCCGCGTTTCGGTCGCATCACCGCCCAGGCGAACCTTGAGAATTCCGGCCGACGCTCCGGCAACCTGCGCCATCGCGCCCGCGCCAACGCCGATCAGGATAATGCCGGCAGCGATTGAAGCAGCAATCCAGCGCTCACCCAAACTCAAACCGGCACGCCCGCGCATTCTTCGCCCCAACGCTCACGCCAATTCGGCGACCACGCCATCAATGACACACTGTCCGTGGAGAAGGCGTTAAGCCAAATCCGATTTCGCGCCATCCGATGTCACAGCCGGGTCCAGTTTGCGACCAGATTTCCAAATGCGACCACGCGAACCGGGGTTTTGTGCAGCGCGGTCGTTCATGTCTGCCGCCATCTGGTGTAGATTGAAGGCCTTAGACCGCAGGAATGAACCCTTCCGGCGGGCCAGGAGACCAAGCATGGCCTTTGAGCCGAAAGTTGTGCGAAGGGCCCGTGTCGTGGCCCGTCCGATCGTCAAGCCGCCAGCCGCTGCCGCCCGCCCGGCCATGGATGCCAGCGAGACCAAGCGACCGATCCTCAAACTGAAATCGGCGCCGGCAACGTCGACGGCGGCGGCTCCGGAGCCCAAACGGCCTCAGTGGAAATGCAAGCCCTGCGGCGCGACCGTGAACCTTGGCGACGACGAAGCCGACAGCGCGGTGATCCGCTGCAGCAGTTGCAACGCCCGGCTGGGAACGGCTGCTCAGTTCAGAGCGGAACCCTTCGAACCGTCGAAACTCCGCGCCAGGCGTATCGGCTGAACTGGTCCGCCGGGCCGCTCCGGCTTCGGGAAAGCAGAGGCTCCAGAACGCCCCTACTTTCCTTTCCCGCGCGCTGTGGTCTATGCTGCACATCGCGCGCCGCGCTTCGCATCTGACGGAGTGGCTCCGCGCCAAACCAAAAGGGGCCTGTGTCCAGTCCCGCCTAGGCAAATGGACGCACAACATCACCGCCCCAGCGCCGTCCTGGCGCTACAGGCAAACAGAGACCTTCATGGGCCGCGCTCCCGCCCCGACAAAGCTGACGCTGATCCCCGCCTCTTCCGAGAGCGGCGGGCTTGGCGGCGCGATGCGCGCCAATCAACAAGACCGGCGGCTGCGCCCAGAGCGCGCCCTTGGCCGGAGAGAGAAAATCGATGACGAAGAAAATGCTCATCGACGCCGCACACGCCGAAGAAACGCGTGTCGTCGTCATGGATGGAAGCCGGATCGAAGAATTTGACTTCGAAAGCCAGTCGAGAAAACAACTCCGGGGAAACATCTATCTCGCCAAGGTGACACGGGTCGAGCCCAGCCTGCAGGCTGCGTTCATCGAGTATGGCGGCAATCGCCATGGCTTCCTGGCCTTCAACGAGATCCATCCCGACTATTTTCAGATTCCGGTTGCGGACCGCGAAGCCCTGATGCGGGAAGTCGCCGAGGAAGAAGACGAACCGGCTCCACCTCGCCGTGGCCGCAGCCGCACCCGCTCGGCCGCTCGGGACGAATCGGCTTCCATCGCTTCTGAGACCGAGACCGATGCCGCCGAAGGCGACGGAGACGACAACGACGATCACGCTGAAGAAGCCCCAGTCGAGCGGCTCGGCGCGGACGACGACGATGATATGGAAGAAGAGGTCGAGCGCCGTCGTCGCCGCCTCATGCGCAAATACAAGATTCAGGACGTCATCCGGCGGCGCCAGATCATGCTGGTCCAGGTCGTCAAGGAAGAGCGTGGCAACAAGGGCGCAGCCCTCACCACCTATCTGTCCCTGGCGGGCCGCTATGGCGTGCTGATGCCAAACACGGACAGGGGCGGCGGCATCAGCCGCAAGATCGTTTCGGCCACCGACCGCAAGCGCCTTAAAAGCGTCGTCCAGAGCCTGGACGTACCCAAGGGCCTGGGATTGATCGTACGCACGGCCGGCGCCAAGCGCACCAAGGCCGAGATCAAACGCGACTACGAATATCTGATGCGTCTCTGGGAGAACATTCGCGAAACGACCCTCAATTCCGTCGCGCCGTCCCTGATCTACGAGGAAGAAGACCTGGTCAAACGCGCGATCCGGGACCTGTTCGACAAGGACATCGACAGCGTTCACGTCGAGGGTGAAGGCGGTTACCGCGAAGCCCGTGACTTCATGCGGATGATCATGCCCAGCCAGGCCAAGAAGGTCTTGGCTTACCGCGAGCCGACGCCGCTGTTCGTCGCCCACCGGATCGAGAGCCAGCTTTCTCAGATCTACTCACCCGTCGTTCCCCTGCGGTCCGGCGGATATCTGGTTATCAACCAGACCGAGGCGCTGGTGGCCATTGATGTGAACTCGGGCAAGGCGACCCGGGAAAGAAACATCGAGGCCACGGCGCTGAAGACAAACATGGAGGCGGCCGAGGAGGCCTGCAGACAACTGCGCCTTCGAGATCTGGCAGGCCTGATCGTCATCGACTTCATCGATATGGAGGAGTCGAAGAACAATCGAACGGTCGAGAAGATCCTCAAGGATAATCTCAAGGATGACCGCGCCCGGGTTCAGATGGGCCGCATCTCGTCCTTCGGACTGATGGAAATCAGCCGCCAGCGTCGCCGCACCGGAGTCCTGGAAGGCACGACACATGTCTGTCCGCATTGCGAAGGCGTCGGCCGGGTGCGCTCGGTCGAATCCAGCGCCCTGTCGGCCCTGCGCGCGGTGGAAATGGAAGCCCTGCGCGGCGGCGGCGAATTGACCCTGAAGGTCCCCGCAGCGGTCGGTCTCTATATCCTCAACGAAAAGCGCGGCCATCTGGCCCGGATTCATCACGTCCATAACCTGTACGTGACAATCCAGGTGGATGAAGCGCTGGCCCATGCGGACCATGAAATCGAACGCACCTCCCTGGGCGAGCACAGCCTGCATCCCCTGGACTCCGTCGCTCTGGCCCTGCCGGCCCAGGCCCTGGTCGAGGACGACGATTTCGTTGCGCCCGATGACGAAGAGGAAGAAGACGAATTTCCTGAAGAGGATGGGGAGGAAAGCCCCGTTGTTGAGGACTCTGGCCGGCCAGCCAGGACAGAATCAAAGGAGCCTCGCCGGGAAGAAGAGTCCGATGGCCGCGGCGGCCGACGCCGTCGTCGCCGCAGAAACGGCAGGCGCGAGGACGGCGACGCAGAGACCTCCGTCGCCTCTGACCCGTCCGTCTCGGCCGCGCCTGAACTGGACGCAGACTCTGACGGCGATGATGAACTGGACAAGGACGGACGCCGGCGCCGGCGTGGTCGGCGTGGCGGACGTCGAAGCCGTGAGGAAGATCGGCCGAAAGATGGCTTTGCCTGGGCCCGTCCCCGAGTTCCGTTCGGCGATGATCCCTTCCAGTGGCATGACCCTGCCAACCTTGAGGGCGGCGGCATGCTGGCCGTGAAGGAACGTCCGGAGGCTGAGGTTCATCCCCAGTCAGTGTCCGCCTTGGAACCGGCAGGATCCCTGGTCCAGGAAGCAGCGCCCACGGAACTGGATATTCCGAAGCTGGAGACGGTCGCCTCGCCGGACTTCATGGACGAGGTCTGGGTCGAGCTTCCGACGGAACCCATCGCCGCCCCCAGGCCCCGCAAGAGCCGGAGCCGGAACAAGTCGGCGAAAGACGACACCATTGCCCCGTCTTCGGATCCCATCTCGGCGCCGGTATCCGCGAACGTCGCGGAGGCGGAGGCAATCCCGGCTGAAGCATCCGCCGATGCGACGCCGCCCGCCGAAGTGGACAGTCCCGTCGCCATCACCGAGGCGCCGATTGACCTGGTCTCTACGGACCCCAGGGTGGTGCTCGCCGAGCCAATCCAGGTCGGGGACTCGCCTGATCCGGCCGAAATTCAGGCGCCCCCGGAAAAGCCGAAGCGCGGCTGGTGGCGTCGCTGATCGTGGGACGCTAGAGTTGGGTTCGCGCGGGGGCGCAAACGGAGTAGTTTTGATCCAATGAGCTCCCTCAACTTCTACCCCAGCCGCATCGCCCGCAGCCTGGTCGCGATTCTGGTCGCAACCGGCCTGCTGGTTGGTGCGGCTGGGTCGGCCCAGGCCCAGGGTATCGCCTTGCTCCGAGATACGGAGATCGAGGAGATCCTCCATCAGCAGGCAGATCCAGTCCTGATCGCCGCAGGATTGACCCCTGAGGACGTCACCATACTGCTGGTCGGTGACAAGACCCTGAACGCCTTCGCCTCCACAGGTCAGGTCATGGGGTTCAACACCGGTCTCATTCTGGAAACGGAGAACCCGAACCAGCTCAAGGGCGTCATGGCGCACGAAACCGGACACCTGGCCGGCGCCCACCCCCTGAGATCAGAGGACATGTTGCGGGCCGGCCTGCGACCGATGCTGTTGACCATGGGGCTGGGCGTGCTTGCCTTGCTGGCCGGCGCCCCAGACGCCGGCGCCCTGCTGATCGGCAACTCCGGGTATTTCGCGCAGCTCGGCGCCCTCGGCTACAGCCGCGAGCAGGAAGGGCGAGCCGACCAGGCAGCCGTCGGCTTCCTCGAAAAGACAGGGCAGTCCGGCCGGGGTCTGGTCGAGTTTTTTGACAAGTTTCGCTACCAGGAAGTGTTTCAGGAGGCGCGGCGCTTTCCATACTTCAGGAGCCACCCCCTATCTTCCGAGCGCATTGAACTTCTGCGCGCACGGGTAGAGACCCAGAAACACTATGATGCTGTCGATACAAAGGAAGAGATCCAAAATCACCTGGTCATGAAGGCCAAGATCGACGGCTTTACTTCGCCCCAGGCCGCCCTGATCAAGTACGGCGAGAAAGACCAGACCTATCCGGCGCGCTACGCACGGGCGATCGCCTATTATCGACTGAAAGATGTCGATCGGGCCCTGAAGATGGTGGATGTCCTGCTGGTCGAACAGCCTGGCAACGCCTACCTCTGGGAACTCAAGGGCCAGATGCTATTTGAATTCGCCCGGGCCAAAGAAGCCGAAGCGCCGCAGAGACGATCGGTTGCCCTGAAGCCCAATGCGCCGCTGCTGCGGATCAATCTTGGCCAGACCCTGATCAATCTGAACGACGCCAAGAAGCGCGATGAAGGGATCGACGAGCTTAAGCGCGCCTTGCTCGATGAGGAGGTCCCGGACGCCTGGAGACTTCTTGCCCAGGCCTATGATGACAGGGGCGATGAGGGCTTGGCGCGGTTGGCGACGGCGGAATACTACTACAGTGTCGGGGGACTGAATGAGGCCCGCAGCTTCGCCATGCGCGCCCGCAGTCTCCTCGACAAGGATACGATCAGCTGGCGGAGAGCCACTGACATTGTTTTGACCGCCAATCCCAGCGACCAGGATCTGAAGGACCTCGCAAAGGAAGGCGCAATCCTCCAACGCTAGGATCGCTTGGCCTGATCGCCTGCCGCTTGAGTGAAGAGAGTCGTCAATGCGCCGTCTGCCCCTACTGACCACGATCGGCCTGATCACCTTGCTCGGGCTTTCCGCATGCAAAAAGGCGGAGAATTCGCCGTCCGCGCCGCCTGTTGCGGCCCAACCCGAGATCAAGGTCGACAAGGCTTTCGGCGACAAGGTCAGGGCCTATCTTCTGCAGAATCCGCAGGTGCTCCTTGAGGTGTCGCAGGCCCTGGAAGCAAAGCAGGTCGCCGAAGCCCAGGCAGCCGCAGAAGCCGGCCGCCGGAAAATTCCGCTGTATCGAGCAAGACTGGACAACGACTCGCGCGATTTTGTCGCCAACCCGAACGGCCGTATCACTGTTGTGGAGTTCTATGACTACAACTGCACCTATTGCAAAGTGATCGCACCGGAAGTCATGTCCCTGATAAGGAAAAATCCGGATGTCCGGTTCGTCTTCAAAGATTTCACCCTAGGTCAGTTTGGCCCCACGTCCGAGTATGCCGCCGCGGCAGCCCGCTTGCTTTATCAAAAGGGACTGTTTCTTGATGGTCATCAGGAGATGATGTCCCGTAAACCTCTGACTGACGAGATGGTTGACGATCTTCTTGAACGAAACGGTATTTCGCCAGCCAAGGTTCGCGCCCTGGAACAGACAGCCGAACAAAGGAAATACCTGGCCGACGTCAGGGCACTGGCGGCAGATCTGGGCCTTGACGGAACGCCGGCCTTTGTCGTCGGCGAAACCGTGGTTCCGGGCGCTGATCCGGAAAGGTTGCGGGCCGCAATTGCGTCAGCACTGGCCGGCCGCTGATCCCGGCAGCAACAGATCCCATCAGATCAAGGAGGCCGGGGTCTTGTCGATGTCACCATCACTCCAGCCGGAGCGGGCCGAGGCCAGTGCGCGACTGGCTTCTTCTTTCCTGCCGATCGCCGCCTGAGCGCGGGCGATGACCAGCAATGTCATGGGGTCCTTGGGCCAGGTCTTGAGGACCGTCTGAGCCTCCTCGAGCGCCGGCTCATAGCGGCCCTCGGCAAGAAGGGCGGCGGCCAGGCTGCGACGGACCGGATACCACCAGGGTGGCGGGTCGCGCTGGTCGCCAAAGCCGCGCTCCTGCCTTTCGGCCGCAACGCGATAGAGCTTCGCAGCGCCGGAGTAGTCGCCCTGGATCATCGCGGCCCGGCCATTCAGAACGCCGCGTCCAATTTCGGCCAAGGCAGTGGCTGATCCACCCGGAATTCGGTTGGCTTCGGCTCCCGACCTCATCATGGCCGCCTCCGCGAGAACACCGAGCCGGTTTCCCTTGCGGGCCTGGGCTTCACCGCGCCCGTACCGCCACATTGCGCGAACAATCGGAAGGTCCTTTCCAGGACCGTTCATCGCCAGAACCTTGTCCGGATCCGTGTAGCGGCCGACGGCGAACCAGGCCGACGCGACGCCCGTCTGGGCCCAGGGGCCACCAGCCTTGACCTCCTCCGCTGGTGTTTCCAGATAGTGGCCTGCGATCTTGAGGGCGGCTGCAGCCTCGCCGGCCATCATGGCCCCGCCCAGCGCATAACGGACGTTATGGCCGTAGTACGGAATGTTCCAGGACGAGGTTTTTGCGCCTGTCGCCGTGATCCAGGCATGATCGACCTCCATGGCGTCCAGATTGGCCAGGGCAGCGTCCCGATAACGTCCTATCTGGTAGAAAGTATGGGACGGCATATGGACCAGATGGCTGGCGCCAGGGGCAAGGCGCTTGAGGCGATCCGCGTAGGGTTCGGCCTTGCCGGCCTCGCCGACCCATTCCGTGGAATGAATATAGAAGTGGATGGCCCCTGCGCTATCGGGATTCCGCGCCAGAACTGTCGCCAGGATCGGGACGGCGCGCTTTTCCTGGCCGGCGATCATGAGCGCATCGGCTGCGAGAATCTGGACAGCATTGTCCCTTGGATAGGCGCTGGCCACGGCCACCATCGCCTTGGCATAGGCGCCATTTCCCCGGCTGTAGCGCTGGACCATCGCTGATCCCAGCATGCGGTCCCGGTCCGGTCCTCCGGCCAGGAGCTTCTGCGCTCTCACCGCGACTGCAAGGGCTTCCTTTTTCTGCTTGCCGTTGATCGGGTAGTTGATGGTCGGTCCCAAAGACAGGGCTTCGCCCCACGCACACATTCCACAGGCCGCATCCCGCTGGCCGGCCTCCTTGAAGGCGGCCGTCGCTTCCTCATGAGCAAAGGCCCAGGCCATCCGAAGGCCCTGATTGAACCAGGCCTGGGCCTGGGGGTCCTGGGTGACAATGACCATCGCGTCGTTGCCGTAACCCGGCAGCATCCGGGCCGGCTGGGACGCCAAGGGCGCGCCGCCGGAACTTTGCGCCTCGCTTGAGCACAGGGTCGACAGAGTCAGGGCATCAAAGGACCGCGCCTGCGGCGCGCCCAGCGACAACACCCCGAGAGCAGAGCCGAGAAGCAGGACCGACCGCATGGAATTCTGTGCCTTTTTTCTGCAAGAGCCGGTTTGATCCGGATCGGGACCTCAGATCAATCCAGCCAGCGGAGAGGATGGGTCTGCATACATTCGCCTGGGCATGCGGCCGGCCAGATAGGCCTGTCGGCCGGCAATCACGGCATGCTTCATCGCCGACGCCATCAGGATCGGATCCTTGGCTTCCGCGATCGCTGTGTTCATCAGGATGCCGTCGCACCCCAGTTCCATGCCCACTGTTGCGTCGGATGCGGTCCCGACACCTGCATCCACCAGCACAGGCACCCTGGCCTGTTCGACGATCAAACGGATATTGACCCGGTTCTGGATCCCCAGACCCGACCCGATCGGAGCCCCAAGCGGCATGATGGCAGCCGCGCCAGCGTCCTCCAGTTTGCGGGCATAGACCGGATCATCCGAGCAATAGACCATGACATCGAAACCCTCGCTCACCAGCAGCTTGAGAGAACGAAGGGTCTCTTCCATGTCCGGATAGAGGGTCTTGGGATCCGACAGGACCTCAAGCTTGACCAGGGTCCAGCCACCGGCTTCCCGGGCCAGACGAAGGGTTCGCACGGCGTCCTCGCCGGTAAAGCATCCGGCCGTATTGGGAAGGTAGGTAAACTCCGTGGGTTTGACGAAATCCACCAGCAGCGGCTGACTGCGGTCTGTCAGATTTACCCTGCGCACTGCGACCGTGACGATTTCGGCCCCCGCCGCCCGGGCGGCATCGGCATTGGTCTGGTAGTCCCGGTACTTGCCGGTGCCGACAATCAGTCGGGAGGTGAAGGTGCGGCCCGCAACAGTCCAGGTATCGGTCAGAGTGCTCATGGCTTCGATCTACACGCCCCGCCGACGGGATGGGAGAGACAAGTGCCTCATCTGCCTTTCATCCGGCCTGTTCCGTCTCGTTCGGCTGACGGGGTCGCTAGCCGCCGCCGATGAAGGTGACAATCTCGATGCGATCACCATCGGCGACCGGTGTTTCGGCGAAAAGCGATTTCGGCACGATTTCCAGGTTGCGTTCAACCGCGACCTTTCGGGGATCGAGGCCCAGGTTCGCCACCAGATCGGCAACCGTGGCGACGCCCGCCAGACTGTGGCCCTCGCCGTTCAACTGAATCTGCATGACCTCAGCCTTGTGACCCCGGCCGTGCGACGATACAAGGCCCTTTGACTCGCCGGCGGGGCCGAATGCCGAAACCTATCTTTGTTTTGAGTGGGCCCAACCTCAACCTGCTCGGGGTCCGCGAACCCGACATCTACGGTCACGAAACACTTGCGGATATCGAGGCGCGCTGCAGCCGAAGGGCGGCGGAGTTCGGCCTGGCTGTGGAGTTTCGCCAGTCGAACCACGAAGGTGTCCTAATCGATTGGGTGCAGGACGCCAGGACAGAGGCCAGCGCGGTCGTCATCAACCCTGCGGGCTATGGACATACCTCCGTGGCGCTGCTGGATGCATTGAAGACTCTCGCTATTCCCGTCATTGAGTGTCACCTGTCCAATCCCGCCGCACGGGAACCGTTCCGACGGCATACCTATGTCTCTCTCATTGCCACCGGCGTTGTGTCCGGCTTTGGCGGTGCAAGCTACGAACTGGCCATTGAGGCCGCCGCCGGACTGACCGGTGCGGTCCGGGCCTGACGACCAACAGCAAGGTGGTTTTCCATGTCAAAATCCGCTCCTGAAGAGTCCGAAGACAACAGTGTCATCGACACCAAGACCGTCAGGACCCTGGCGACGATCCTGAAGAGCACCGGCCTGACCGAGATCGAGGTCGAGCGCGGTGACCTGCGGATCCGCGTTGCCCGGGAGTTGACGGCGGCTCCGGCGCAACAGACCTATGTCGCCGCGCCGGCGGCGCCCGCCCCCGCCGCGGCCGCGCCACCTGTCGTTCAGGCCCCGGCTGCAGAAGCGGCAGCCCCGGCCGTTCGGACCGGGGATGAAGTCAAGTCGCCGATGGTCGGCACCGTCTACATGCAGTCGCAGCCCGGCTCGCCTCCCTTCATCAAGGTCGGCGACAGGATCGCGGAGGGTCAGACCCTGTTGATCGTCGAGGCCATGAAGACCATGAACCCGATCCCGGCCCCCAGGGCTGGCACTGTCCTGGAAATTCTGGTGGGCGATGGCCAGCCGGTCGAGTTCGGCGAACCTCTCGTCGTTATCGAGTAGCGGCCGTGTTCGAGAAAATCCTGATCGCCAATCGCGGCGAGATCGCCCTGAGGATTCACCGCGCCTGCAAGGAAATGGGCATTGCCACCGTGGCCGTCCATTCCGAACCCGACGCCACGGGAATGTGGGCCCGGCTGGCGGACGAGAGCGTCTGTATCGGACCGGCCTCTGCGGCAAAAAGCTATCTGAACATTCCCTCGATCATCGCTGCGGCCGAGATCACCGGGGCCCAGGCCATTCACCCCGGCTATGGCTTCCTGTCGGAAAATGCCCGGTTTGCCGAGATCGTCGGAGCCCACGGCTTCACCTTCATAGGTCCCAAGCCCGAGCATATCCGGATGATGGGCGACAAGATCACCGCCAAGCAGGCGGTCAAGGATGCCGGTATTCCAGTGGTTCCCGGGTCTGACGGGGCCGTCACCACCGAGGAAGAGGCGATTGCCGCCGCGATGGAGATCGGATTTCCGGTGCTGATCAAGGCGGCGGCCGGCGGCGGCGGCCGGGGCATGAAGGTGGCCGAAACCGAGGCTGACCTGCACGAGGCCGTATCGACTGCCCGCGCCGAGGCGCGCGCCGCCTTCGGGGACGATGCTGTCTATATGGAGCGGTACCTCCAGAAGCCCCGCCATATCGAACTTCAGGTCATTGCCGACAGCCATGGCAATGTCGTGCATCTGGGCGAGCGCGACTGTTCGCTGCAACGCCGGCACCAGAAGGTCATGGAGGAAGCCCCCTCCCCCGCCCTGGACGCGGCCGGCCGCGCCAGGATTGGCGAGGTTGTGGTCGAGGCCATCCGCGCCATCGGTTATCTGGGCGTGGGAACTATTGAATTCCTTTGGGAAAACAATGAGTTCTTCTTCATCGAGATGAATACCCGGCTACAGGTCGAGCATCCCGTGACCGAAGCGATCACCGGAATCGACCTGGTGCGCGAGCAGATTCGCATCGCGGCCGGCCTGCCCCTGAGCTTCACCCAGAAGGACGTGACCTTCGAGGGGCATGCCATCGAATGCCGGATCAATGCCGAAAACCCCCGCACCTTCACGCCGTCTCCCGGGAAGGTGACAGACTTTCATGCCCCGGGCGGGCTGGGTGTGCGGCTTGATAGCGGCCTCTACGCCGGCTATTCAATCCCGCCCTATTACGACAGTCTTGTCGGCAAGCTGATCGTCCACGGCCGGGATCGGGCGGAATGTATCGCCCGCACCCAGAGGTGCCTGGGCGAAATGGTGGTGTCGGGTATCGAGACCACCATTCCGCTTTTCCAGGACCTGCTGCAGAACAGCGACATCCGGGCCGGCGATTATGACATCCACTGGCTGGAGCGGTGGATCAAGGCGCAGGGGTAGGCCGCTGAACCCGGAGTTCACGCCCGACGATCTTTTGGGGTGCTATCGGCGCGGCGTTTTTCCCATGGCCGACTCCCGGGAAGACGCCGGACTTTTCCTGATTGATCCGCCAAGACGGGGGACCCTGCCCCTCGGTCGCTTTCATGTGGCGCGGCGCCTGGCCCGAACGGTTCGTCAGGACCTGTATGAGGTCAGAACCGACACGGCCTTCATGGCCGTTGTATCCCTTTGCGCCCAGACCGGCCCCGGCCGCCTTGAGACCTGGATCAACCACGGAATCGAAAGCCTCTACGGACAACTCTTTCAGCGCGGCCAGGCGCACAGCGTCGAATGCTGGAAGGATGGCGCCCTGGTGGGCGGGCTGTACGGGGTTTCGCTCGGCGGGGCCTTCTTTGGCGAGAGCATGGTCTCAAGGGCGAGAGACGCCAGCAAGATCGCGCTCGTGCACCTCGTGGCCAGGCTGATCGTCGGCGGATACAGCCTGCTGGACACCCAGTTCATCACCGACCATCTCGAGCAGTTCGGCGTGGAGGAGATTCCCCGGGCGGAGTATCATCGGCGATTGGCCAAGGCGCTGGAACAGACCGCCGACTTCAACCAGTTCCAGGGTCGTGGTCAGCTAGCCTTGCAGGCAATCAACCAGGCATCATAGACAGGGTGCTGCAGGGGGTTCAAGGCCGGTGACGAGGCGAACATCCAGCCCTTGAAGACCTGCCGGGTCGGCGGAGAGGGGCGCCCGGGCTGCGGCTTGGGCTGGGAATCTACCTGGACATAGGCCGCAGATTCCGGGGCCATCTCATCGGGCGCCGCGCTCTCGCAGGCCCGAACCGTGAAAACCAGAGACTTGTAGCGCACAGCCTGACCGACCGGGGCCTGGAAGCGAAGTGTTTCGGCCGTAACCTTGTCCAGGGCCTGGATAATCGCCGAGGCCGCCCTTATCCGCTTGACCGGTTCGACCGGCTTTGTGGCGCCTGAAGAAGGCTTGACCTCTGGCTTCTCGTCCGGCAGCGGCTGGATTTCGACCGGGCTGGCGGGCGCCAGCACCGGTGGCGGCGGAGCGACCTGGGTTGGCGGGGCCTCTTCAGGCGGGCTCTCGACCTCCGGCTGTTGGGCAGATGGGCCCGTCTGCGCCTGTGCCACGCCGGCCAGGGTCAGGCAGCAAACCAAGAGAATTCTCGCCAGCGAATTCATGCCGCAGCTATTCCGGGGTCCAGGGCAGATAGTCGCCCGTGGCCGCATCTCGCTGGCCAGGACCGGAAATCGACCCCTTGGGACGCCACGCATAGACCGTCCCCGTCAGGTTGGGGCGGTGGTCCTTTTCCCAGGACCGCCTGGGAAGGGGCTCGATGGTGGGCGGCTTGTCAAAGGTATAACGGAGCCAGCCGTGCCAGTCCGGCGGGACCTTGGAGGCCTCCGCATAGCCATTGTAGATGACCCAACGCCGTTTGCGTTCATCATAGCTGTCGGACGCGTCGCGCGCCTCGTAGTAGGTGTTGCCAAACTCGTCCTGACCGATCTTCACACCGCGACGATTGATGTGGAAACGCTGGCCGATCGTGGCGCCGTTCCACCAGGTGAAGATCGCTTTCAGCACAAGAAAATCCCGCAACAGCAAGGGGCTTCAGTTGCGCCGGACCATAGGCCCGGCTGACCCATTCGCCAAGTCTGAAAGCCGCCTGGAACTGGACATCAAGGGCAAACAGCGAGAAGCGAAAGGAGCGCCTCGCTTCCCATATCTTGTGGATGGCGGTCGCATGAACCCCATCATCTATTGCTAGGCTCCGGTCTGCCCCCTAGGCTCATCATCAGTTTGGGAGCGGTGGACCGATGCGTTTCGAGAGGCGACTGGCCAAGCGTCCGGGGCAGGACCTGGAACTGCGCACCCTTGAGGCCTCCGGAGACCTGATCGGTGTCCTTGCGCCCCGGTCCATGCCTTCAGCCCAGGTCCAGGCCTGGCTGGACTGGGCGGACAGCCAGCCCGCTTCGACCACGCCAGAGACAACCGCCCTCGCCCCCCTTCCCAATGTCCTGAGGTCGGCCTCCCAGCCCGCTGGCCTGCTGGGCGGGGGGCCGTTGCGACTGGCTCAGCGCCTGGCAGAAGCCGGTTGGCGGGGCGGCATGTTCGACCGCCCGGCCGATGCGGGCGCCTTCTGCGATGAACTCTACGCCCTCCAGGCATCCGGAATCGTCGCCCTCGCTTCTTCGAAGGAACCTCGGCCTGTACCGGTCATCGATCTGTCTGCCCTGGATGGCGAGAAGGCGCTTGCCGGTTTCACGGCGGAGATCGAGGCTGCAGAGCTGGCTCGGCTCGCTCAGGGCGAACTGCGCCGTCGGCTTCAGGCGATCAGTGGCACCGTGCAACGCTGCCAGGGCGACCCGTCAGCCTGTTCCACACCGTCGGGCAACCCTGCCCTTGCCCGCGCGGCCAGGGCAGCACGCATGGCCGGCGCCTCTGACGCTGCGATAATGGACGCCATCCAGATCGGCCTGACCCTTCGGGATCCGAATCGCACGGATATCCATGATGTAAAGGCGCCCACCGCCATCATCCGCGCCGATGCCGCAGAGCGCAGTCGCCGTTCGGATGACCTCGCCTTCCTGACCTGGAAGACCGATGGCGCGATCCTGGCAGGTGATGCCGAAGATGCAGCCTTGCTTTCCGCCTCTCCCACCGGACCGGTAGGCGGCGTTGATCTACTGGCCTTTCACAGCCCGGAAGGGTTCGACTTCGACGGTTTCGAACAGACGGTTCGGCTCTTGGCATTGGCTCTGAAGCTGGATTCGGACGCCAGCGGGCAGGCAACGGTTACCCTCGCAAACACCGCAGGCCTGATGGTTTCGCGCGGACTCGCCCATGGGTCGGCAGCCTTCTGCCAGCAGGCTTCCGACCTCTGGCGAAGGGCGAGGGCGGCGGCCGGAGATCTGGCGAGGTTGGCGCTGGTGCCGGATTGCGAACTGGCCTTGCGGCTGGGCGGCGCGGTCATGGGCTCCGCGCCCTGGCAGGGCGCTTTGGCCCTTGCGGAAACCCAGGACGGGGAGATTGTCAGGACCGTTTCGGAGACGGCCCTTCAGGCCCTGGCCAGTCTGGACGAGGACGCCGATGGATTGCGCCACAGGCTGCTGGGGTTCCAAAGCCTGGCCAGCGCACCGCACATCAATCGGGAATCCCTTATGGCCGCGGGCTTCACCGCTCATGAAATTTCCCGCATTGAAGGCTGCCTGCCAAAGGTGACACGGCTGGAAGACGCCTTTGCGCCGGAGGTCATCGGGACAGGATTTCTGCGGGACGTCATGGGGGCCAGCCCGGACGCCCTGTCCGCTCCAACCTTCAACACCCTGTCCTGGATGGGCTTTTCCGAGACCCAGATCCGCGAAGCCGCCATACATTGCCTGGGAACCAACGATCTTTCCACGGGCACAGCGTTGTCGGAACAGGCCCTGGCGGCCCTCGACAGCGATCCGACATGGCCCCACCGCCTTGCCTTCCACAAGGCCCTCGAAGACGCTTGCGGCCTGCCCGGTGTTCTGGCCCTGCCTCTAGAGTTTTCTGCGGGCATCACCAAGGCATCGGCATGGATCGACGAAGCCACCAGGTCGGGTGTTCGCGCATTTCGGATCGCGCGGAAACGCCCTCCGGCGCACCTTGCCCTGGACCTGCCCGAAGAGGCTCCGACGGCGCCGGTCTCGGCGCCCCCCCCTCCCCCTGTTCAGGAGCGAATTGTCGAGCGTGTGGTCGAACGGGACCGGACCCGCCGGAAACTGCCGGACCGACGTAAGGGATACATCCAGAAGGCCGCCGTGGGCGGTCACAAGGTCTATCTGCATACCGGCGAGTATGACGACGGGGAACTGGGCGAAATCTTCATCGACATGCACAAGGAAGGCGCCGCCTTTCGCAGTGTCATGAACAATTTCGCCATCGCAATCTCGATCGGGCTTCAGTACGGCGTGCCGCTGGAAGAGTTCGTCGACGCCTTCGTCTTCACCCGCTTCGAGCCGGCCGGCCCGGTCACCGGCAATGACACCATCCGGTCCGCCACCTCCATCCTGGACTATGTGTTTCGCGAACTGGGGGTCAGCTATCTGGGGCGGGACGATCTCGCCAATGCGACCGGTGAGCCGCTCAACGCCGATGGGCTCGGACGGGGCAAGGCTGATGACGCCCTGGCCTTCGAGGCCGAACCCCAACCCGCCAGCCGGTTCATTTCCAAGGGGTTTTCGAGGGGTGCGGCGCCCGACAACCTGGTGTTCCTGCCCTTTGGCGGCAGAAGATCGGGCGAGACACATCAGGAGAGCATCCGGGCTGCGAGCGTTTGCCCGTCCTGTGGCGATCAGGCCGTGCTTTCGGGACAGTGCGAAACCTGCGGCGCGGTGGCTGACCAGGGCCTTGGGGCCGGCCTTTGACAATGGCCCGGGGATTGCAGCGTTAACGGGCCATAGACCCATCCCAGTCAGGGTGACCCGTGATGAAACGCCTATTCATGATCGCCGTCGCCGCCAGCCTGGCCTGCGGTCCTGCCCTTGCGCAGAACGCCAGCCAGATCGCCCGGGTGAGAGCGGGCGCCAGCTGCCCTGGATGCAATCTTTTCCAGGCTGACCTCACCGGACTGGAACTGAAGGGTCTCAACCTGTCGAAATCGCGACTGCGACAAGCGACGCTGACGGCCTCGGTGATGAACCGGGTCAGGTTCGACAGAGCCGATATGCGCGATGCCGATGCGGCCGCCGCAGTGTTCAGCGGGTCCAGCTTTGTCTCCGCCGACCTGACCAACGCCAATTTTGTCGGCAGCTACCTTGAGGGCGCCAACTTCACCGGCGCCCGATTGAGCGGCGCAGTCTTTTCCGGAGCCGAGATGGACAGGGTCATTGGCCTGACCCAGGCGCAGTTGAACCAGGCCTGCGGGGATGACTCCACAAGGCTCCCCCGAGGACTGCACATCCCGGCCTGCTAAGGGAATCCGCATTCAAGTCCGACCGAAAAGTTCAATCCTTACCGAGAATTAAGTGGCGAAGCCGGGTTAGAAGCGCCAGTTGTTGTCTGTCATGAAGCGTCTGCTCCTCACCACGTCGACCCTGGTCCTCCTGTCTTGCTCGGGAGCGGCCTTTGCCGCGACCCTGTACGAAGATCGGGATATTCCTCGTCAGGTTTCCTTCGGCGGCGCCTGTCAGAAATGCGAGCTCTCCGGGAAGAAGCTGACCAATGCCCGTTTCATGGGCGCCAATTTCAATGGCGCGGTCCTGATCGGGGCCGACCTGCGCGGCGCCAGTTTCATGGGCTCGACCTTCCAGGGCGCAAATCTCTCACGGGCTGACCTGCGTGGGGCGGGATTCACCGGAAGCAATTTCAATTTCGCGGATTTCAGCGGCGCCGCGCTGGACGGCATTGAAGGACCGGCCTCTTCATTTCAGCGCTCAAACCTGAGCCGGGCCAGTCTGGCCGGCGCAGAGCTTCCCGGCTCGAACTTCGGGTCCGCCAATCTGAGCTTCGCGCGTTTCCGCGGGGCTGAAATGCCGCACGTCAATCTGACCAAGGTTCTGGCCGTCAAGGCGGACTTCCGGGACGCAGAACTGGTCGGGGCGAATCTGACGTCAGGCCAGTTTACCGACGCCTCCTTTCGAGGGACCGATCTGAGCCATGCCCGGCTGAACCAGGCAACCTTCGGTGAAGCAGACTTTCGGGGCGCAGACCTCTCCGGCGCTTCTCTCGCCGGGGCTGATCTTTCCCGGGCAAATGGCCTGACCCAAGGCCAGATCAATCAGGCCTGCGCCAATGACGAAACCAGACTGCCGGCCGGGCTGAGCCCACGCCTGTGTCGGGGACCACGGTTGCCGATCGTCTCGCCGCCTGCTCCGCCCAGGCCGCCCGCCCCCCCGGCGGCGCCCAGGCCACCGGCGGGAAACCGGTAGAGCCGTTTCCGTTCCGATTGAAGTCGCCAGAACGGAAACCGCGACTTCAGGCCTTCAGCGGCAGGGCTGTGCGGATATGAAGTTCCTTCAACTGCTTTTCCGACGCCTCTGAAGGCGCACTCATCAACAGGTCCTGGCCCTGCTGGTTCAGCGGAAAGGCGATGACCTCGCGGATGGCCGTCTGGCCGGCCAGCAGCATGACGATCCGGTCAATGCCCGGCGCCAGTCCGCCATGCGGCGGGGCGCCATAGCGGAAGGCGTTCAACATGCCGCCAAACTGGTCCTCGACCACCTCGGCGCCATAACCCGCGACCTCGAAGGCCTTCAGCATGATTTCGGGCCGATGGTTCCGGATCGCGCCGGAGCAGAGCTCATAGCCATTGCAGACGATGTCGTACTGATAGGCCAGAATATCTAGCGGGTCCCTGGTTTCCAGCGCCTCCAGTTCGCCCTGTGGCATGGAGAAGGGGTTGTGGCTGAAGTCGACCTTCTTTTCCTCTTCGGACCACTCGAACATCGGGAAATCGACGATCCAGCAGAAGTCGAACCGGCCCTCGGCGACCAGGCCGAGATCGGCGCCGACCTTGGTTCGGGCGGCCCCGGCGAACTTGTAGAACACCTTGGGATCGCCGCCGACGAAGAAGGCGCTGTCGCCAACCTTGAGTCCAAGCTGCTGGCGAATGGCTTCCGTACGTTCGGGCCCCAGGTTCTTGGCGATCGGGCCAGCGCCTTCCTGCACGCCCGCCTCTTCCCGCCAGAAGATATAGCCAAGGCCGGGCTGGCCTTCGGATTGGGCCCAGCTGTTCATCTTGTCGCAGAAGGCGCGCTGGCCGCCGCCGGGACCGGGGACCGCCCAGACCGCATTGCTGGCGCTTTCCAGCATCCGGGCGAAAACGCCAAAGCCGCCGCCCCGGAAATGCTCGGACACATCCTGCATCTCGATCGGATTGCGCAGATCCGGCTTGTCGGTGCCGTATTTGGCGATCGACTGACGGTAGGGGATCCTCGGGAAGGGATAGGGCGTCACCGATTTGCCGTCAGCAAACTCTTCGAACACACCGTGCATCACCGGCTCAATGGCGGCGAAGACGTCCTCCTGGGTGACGAAGCTCATCTCGACATCGAGCTGGTAGAATTCCAGGCTCCGGTCCGCCCGCAGGTCTTCATCGCGGAAACAGGGTGCGATCTGGAAATAGCGGTCGAAGCCGGACACCATCAGCAGCTGCTTGAACTGCTGGGGCGCCTGGGGGAGCGCATAGAATTTCGAGGGATGCATCCGCGACGGCACGAGAAAGTCGCGGGCGCCTTCCGGCGAGGACGCTGTCAGGATCGGGGTCTGGTATTCCAGAAAGCCCTGAGCGACCATGCGCTTGCGGACGCTGTCGATGACTTTCGACCGCAGCACGATGTTGCGATGAAGGGTTTCCCGCCGCAGGTCGAGATAGCGGTGCTTGAGACGGATTTCCTCTGGATAGTCCGGCTCTCCGAACACCGGCAGCGGCAGTTCGGCGGCTTCGGACAGAACCTCCACGGCAGTCACCCGAACCTCGACCTCGCCGGTCGGCAGGTTTGCGTTGACGGTTTCCGGCGTCCTGGCCACCACCTCGGCATCGACCCGGATGACGCTTTCGGCACGCAGACGCTCAACGACATCGAAGCCAGGCGTGCCCGGGTGAAGCACCAGCTGGGTCAGGCCGTAATGGTCCCGCAAATCGATGAACATTAGCCCGCCATGGTCCCGCTTGCGGTGGATCCAGCCAGACAGACGGACCGTGGAACCGGTATCGGAAGCGCGCAGGGCGCCGCAGGTATGTGTGCGATAGGCGTGCATTTTTTGGACTTGAGGCCGCAATTTCGGAGGCGCGGAAAGGCGCATGCGGCCCCCGGAAAGTCAAGGTTCGGTTGCCCCGCGCAGTCCGGCAAGCCTATGTGGCCGGATGGCCAAACCGACCGACATCTACGACCCGGGGTACGTCAAGCAGGTCTTTGACAGATGCTCGGATCGATACATCGTCTTCAGCCATGTCTGCTCGTTTGGCTTCACCGAGCGCTGGCGACGGCAATGTGTGGCGGCCATGCCTGTTCCGCGCGCACCGGCTCCAACAGGGTACGACCTGATGGCGGGAACCGGAGAAGTCTGGCCGCACCTGATTGCGCGCCTTCCGGAAATTGACGCTATTGTCGCGGTCGACATCTCCTCCGGAATGCACAGGTTGGCCCTGGAGCGCCGTCATGCCTTGCGCGCCAATCGCATCCGGTTTGTCGAGGACGATGTCTTGTCGAGCCTTCTGCCCGACGAAAGTGCCGACTTCGTCGTTTCCACCTTTGGCCTCAAGACATTCAATGCGTCGCAACAGGCGGCGTTGGCCAGGCTCGTTGCGCGAACCCTGAAACCAGGCGGCGTTTTTTCCTTGATAGAGGCCTCCGATCCAAAGGGCTGGTGGCTACGTCCGCTCTACCGTTTGCATCTCACCTGGCTTCTGCCGCTGATCGAACGGTTATTCCTGAAGGGCGCCCAGGATTTTTCGATGATCGGTCTCTATGCGACCAATTTTGGAGATGCCTCTGCCTTTGCCGATATGCTCAGCCGCGAAGGCCTTGAGGTCAAATACACCCGCTATTTCTTTGGATGTGCAACAGGCGTTTCGGGACGCAAACCGGAAGCTTGATGCGCTCCAGACCTGGCCCGGGATTGTCCACAGACCGCCGCCGGCTATCCACCTCCGCCTTGCCGTCGAGCCTCGACCCAGGGCCGCTTGATTGCTAGGGGAAACCGTGAACGCCGCCTCCCAGTTTCGCCTGCCCTTCGAACCCGCCGTGGGCCGGTCGCGCGAGGCCTTTCTCTTGTCGGCCAGTAACTGCGAGGCTGTCGCCAGCCTTGACCGCTGGATCGCCGCCTCCAGCGGCGCCCTGGCCCTGATAGGCCCGGCGGGCTCCGGCAAGACTCACCTTGCCCAGGCCTGGGCGGATCAGGCTGGGGCCACGGTCGTCATCCCGGGGCGTTCAGCGCCTGTCGAACAGTCAGGCGCCCTGTTGATCGAGGACATCGACCTGGGCTTCGAAGAGGCCAGCCTGTTCCATCTTCTGAACCAGGCCGCCGCCGGTCGCGCAATCCTCATGACCGGCCGTCTCAGGCCGCTGGCCTGGGAGTCAGGGCTTCCAGATCTCCGTTCGCGTCTTAACGCCCTGCCCGTCGCCGAGATCGCCGCCCCGGACGACGCGCTTCTCAAGGCGCTGCTGGAGCGTCTTTTCATGGACCGGCATATTCGACCCGAGGATGATCTCTACCCCTATCTTCTGGCGCGGATGGAACGTTCTGTGTCGGCGGCACGCCGACTGGTCGCCCGGATGGATGACGCCGCAGCGGCCCGGAGCCGCCCCATCAACAAGGCCCTGGCCCGGGATCTTTTTGGCGAAAGCGCCGACCTCTTCGACGACGACCTCGTAGAATCCTGAGCAACGTCCTTGACGACCGGGTAACCAGCGGACGTGGAAAGTGTCACAACCATGCGTCAAATGAAGCCGAGCGCCAGACTTCGAGGATCGATGTCCAGTTCCGAACCCGCAGCAGTGTCGCCTCCGGTCTCGGCGGCAATCCCGCCGATCGCTCCGGCGCCCGTCCAGTCAGGCCTGCACCTGGACGACAGCCTGATTCAGTCGGTCGACCGCTTCTTCAATCGGGAGCTCTCCTGGCTGGCCTTCAATCGGCGGGTTCTGGAGGAGGCCGAGAACTACCGCCACCCCCTGCTGGAACGACTTCGTTTCCTGTCCATTTCGGCCAACAACCTCGATGAGTTCTACATGGTCCGCGTCGCAGGCCTGAAAGGACAGGTTCGCGAAGGCGTACGCAAAGTCAGCCAGGATGGCCTGACTCCGCTTGAACAGCTCGACCGGGTCAATGCCTCCGCCGCGGACCTGATGGCCGACCAGCAGCGCATCTGGCGCTCCTTGCGGGCGGAACTGGCCAGCGAGGGGATGAAGCTGCTGGATGCACGGGATGTTTCGGCAGCCGACCAGCCGGCCGCCGAAAGCATCTTCATCAATCACCTGTTCCCGGTCCTGACGCCCCTTGCGATCGATCCGGCACACCCCTTTCCCTTCATCCCCAATCTGGGCTTCTGCCTCGGCCTGAAACTGCGCCGGACCGGGGACGGAAAGTTGCTCTATGCGCTGGTGCCGGTTCCGCAGCAGGTGCGACGCTTCTGGGAACTGCCTGCGCCTGCCAGACGCAAGGAACGCCGGTTCATCGCGCTCGAATCGCTGATCATCCTCTGTCTTGACCAGCTTTTCCCCGGCTACGAGGTCGAGGGCCGCGGCCTGTTCCGCATCGTACGTGACAGTGACATCGAGATCGAGGAAGAGGCCGAGGACCTGGTCCTGGAATTCGAAACCCAGCTGAAGCGTCGCCGGATGGGCGATGTGGTCCGGGTCAAGGTCCAGACAACCATGCCCCAAGACCTTCGGGATTTCATCCTGGATGGTCTCGACGCCGCTCCGGACGATGTTGTTTCGATCGACGGCAAGCTGGGCCTGTCGGCCATGTCGGAACTGATCCCGAGGGACCGCGCCGACCTGAAATTTCCGCCTTTCGTGGCCCGGTTCCCCGAGCGGATTCGTGACCATGCCGGCGACTGCTTCGCCGCCATCCGCGAAAAGGACATCCTGGTCCACCACCCGTTCGAAAGCTTTGACGTGGTCGTCCAGTTCCTTCGCCAGGCGGCGAGGGATCCGCAGGTGATCGCCATCAAGCAGACTCTCTATCGGACCAGCCAGGACAGTCCGGTCATCGCGGCCCTTATCGAGGCCGCGGAAAATGGAAAGAACGTCACGGCGCTGGTCGAGATCAAGGCGCGTTTCGACGAGGAAAACAACCTGAGATGGGCCAAGGACCTGGAAAAGGTTGGAGTCCATGTCGTGTTCGGGTTTGTCGAGTACAAGACCCACGCCAAGCTCAGCCTTGTCGTGCGCCGCGAAGGCGAGACCCTGCGCACCTACTGTCACTTCGGAACGGGCAACTATCACCCTGTCACGGCCAAGATCTACACCGACCTGTCGCTGTTCACGACCGACCCGGCCCTGGGTCGCGACAGCGCCCGACTGTTCAACTACATCACCGGATATGCCCAGCCAAATCGCCTGGAGAAGCTGTCGTTTTCGCCCCAGACCTTGAAACCGGACCTTCTGGCGATGATCGAAGGCGAAGCGGCCAATGCCCGGGCGGGGAAGACTGCCGGCATCTGGGCCAAGATGAACGCCCTGGTTGATCCTGAAATCATCGACGCACTATACCGGGCCAGCCAGGACGGGGTGGCGGTCGAACTGGTGATCCGCGGCATCTGCTGCCTGAGGCCAGGCATTCCCGGTCTGTCGGAGAATATCCGGGTAAAGAGCATTGTCGGGCGGTTTCTCGAACATGCGCGAATTGTCGCCTTTGCCAACGGAGCCCCGCTGCCCAGCAAGAAGGCCCGGGTCTTCATCTCCTCGGCGGACTGGATGCCGCGCAATCTCGATCGCCGGGTCGAGGCCCTGACTCCGATCAGCAATCCGACCGTTCATGAACAGGTCCTGTCACAGATCATGGTCGCCAACCTGAATGATGAGGCGCAAAGCTGGGTGCTTGATTCGTCAGGCGGCTACAGCCGCGATCCGGCCTGGAACCGCAAGGACGCCTTTTCGGCCCATGACTACTTCATGACCAATCCGAGCCTGTCAGGCCGGGGCCAAAAGGTCAGTGACCTTCCCGGCGCCCTGGACCTGGATCCCGACCATGTCATCCTCAAGCGCTAGCCTTGTCCACGATGCGGCCGTCATCGATGTCGGGTCAAATTCGGTCAGGCTGGTGCTGTATCGCATCGAGGGCCGGTCGATCTGGACGGTCTTCAATGAGAAGGTCCTGGCCGGGCTGGGCAGGGATCTGAACACCACCGGACGCCTGTCTCCCGACGGTGCGGCGTCCGCCATGGCGGCACTCCGGCGCTTCCGGATGGTTGTCGGGCGCATCTCTCCGGACAGGGTCTTCACCGCCGCCACAGCCGCAATCCGCGAAGCTTCCGACGGCGCGGCCTTTGTCGAGCAGGTGGCCTGCGAGACCGGACTGAACCTTCGCGTCCTGTCCGGACTGGAAGAGGCCCGCTATGCGGCCCTCGGCGTCCTGGCCGGCGCACCGGCAGAAACCGGCCTGGTGGGGGATCTGGGCGGCGCCAGCCTGGAACTGACTCCGATCGGACCGGACGGCGCCGGAGACGGCGCCAGCCTGCCGCTTGGTCCATTTGCCTTCCGGGCGACGGGAGACAGCGATCTTGACGGTCTCAGGCGGGAGATCGACGAGCGACTGGCTGGAATCGACCGGTTCCGAACCCGTCACTTTCACGCGGTCGGCGGAGCCTGGCGGAACCTCGCCCTGATCCACATGCACATGACAGGCTATCCGCTCAGGGTGGTTCACCAGTATGAGATGAGCCGATCCGACGCTCTCAACGCCTGCCGCTTTGTCGCCAGTCAATCGAAAAAATCGCTGGAAGCGGTGGAAGGTGTTTCCCGGAAGCGGGCGGAGACCTTGCCGCATTCGGCCCTCGTTCTGGAACGGCTGATTCTGCGCCTGGACATCCAGACGGTCTATCTTTCGGCCTATGGCGTGCGTGAAGGGCTGCTGTTCGAGGCCATGGACCAGGGGACCCGTCGACTTGATCCCCTGATCGAGGGCTGTAGCGCTCTGGCCGCCAGAAATGGCGCTGACGCCGGACTGGGGCCGGCGCTCAGTGAATGGCTGAAGCCGGTCTTTCAGAGGCTTGATCCGATTTTCGGGGCGCGCGACGCCATTCTCCGCGCCGCTGCCTGCCGGTTGGCCGATCTGGGGGCGCGGCTGCATCCCGACCATCGCGCCCATCTGGTGTTCGAACAGGTTCTGAGGGCGCCGATCGCCGGTCAAAGTCATGCCGAGCGGGCGTTCCTGGCGGTGGCCGCGTTTTCGCGGCATTCCAGTTCATCCTCGATGCCGGAGCAGGCCGCGATCAGCCGCCTCCTTCCAGAAACGGCAAGAAGGCGGGCCCGTGCGCTGGGGGCCGCCATCCGGCTGGGGTGCGACCTGACAGGCCGGGACCCAGCCCTCTTGTCACGGACCCAACTCTGTCTGGACGGTGATCGGTTGCTGCTGACGGCGGAGCCGGGCCTGACCGACCTCCTGCTCGGCGAACAGACCACGCGGAGGCTCTCCGCCCTGGCCGGACACCTTGGCGCCCGGCCCGAGCTTTCCAGCAGCTAGAAGACTCAGGCAGCGACCGGCTGGGGCTGTGTGAAGGCCTGCCGCCAAGCCTCGAGCGCTGCGCGGTTGTCATGGTCCCAGGGATGGAAATTCGGACGGAACCAGTCGAAATAGGCTCCCCAGCTCTTGCGGAAAAGTCCCGGCTTGCCAAACAGATAGCCGATAACCTTTGCATAGGCCGACAGGGGCTTCATGCCGTCGGCAATGAGAAGCTTGGCCGCAAAGCGGGTGATGTTTCGCGTGAACATGAGGGTGACCAGCAGCATCACCCGCGCGCGGACCCGGTAGCGGGTCAGCGGGCTCCAGTCCTTCGAGATCTCCCGGAACACATCAAAGGCGACGCCCTTGTGTTCGGTCTCTTCCATGGCATGCCACTGCCAGAGCCGGACCATGTCTTCCGGCGCACCGGCGAAGATTTCGGAGTCTTCGAGGAAGCGATCGGCCATCATGGCCGTAAAATGCTCCAGCGCGATGGTGATGCTGAGCATGGCGATCGGACCCCGGCCCCGGGCCATAACCATGCGCTGCTTCAACTCGTCCTCGATCTCGGCGACCGGATAGCGGTCGCGGTCAAGGGAACCGTTCAGGCCGACGTGTTCCCGGGAGTGGATGGCTTCCTGGGTGATGAAGGCATTGGCGTCGGCCAGAAGCTTGCCGGACAACTTCGGGCGATAGTTGCGAACCGCGTCCATGAACAGCCGCTCGCCGTCGGGAAAGGTCAGGGACAGGGCGTTGAAGACGGCTGTTCCCACCGGATCGCCGCCCAGCCAGGCGCGGTCGCTGGCGCCCTCCATGCTGAAATGCAGGTCCCGCGGCGTGACGGCGACATCCTGGGGCGTGGTGACAGCCATTGTCTTGGTCCTCGGCTCAGGGTCTCATCTGCGAGACCACTTCGATCTTCAGATAATGGCTACTGACAAAAATGTCAATATCAACCTCGGGACCTGCTCCGCGCACACGCCGCTCGCCCGAAGCGGCCCGCGAGAACATCCTTGCTGCCGCCGAGGCGATCCTGGTCGCAAGCGGCCCACAGCATCTGAAGCTGGCGGAAGTGGCCCGCGGCGCCGGCGTCGTGCATGCCAGCGTGCTGCATCACTTCGGCTCAATCGACGGAGTCCAGAACGCCCTGATGGCCAGGATGGTTCAGCAGCTGGTCGCCAGGGTCCTGGCAACCACCGCCGAGGCGCGAAACCCGGCTCAGGTGGCCGGGATCGGCATCGAGGCCCTGTTCGACGCCTTTGAAGCCAGGGGCGCCGCCAGACTGGCCGCCTGGCTCGAACTGACCGGCGAGTCGCGACGCCTGACCCTCGTCCGCGAGGCGGTTCGAGAAGTCATTGCCGTTCGCGCTCCCCTCGACAATGGCGTGTCAGCCGACGCCATGGAGGATTTCATGCTGGCGAGCATCAGCATTGCGCTGGGGGTCGGACTGTTCGGCGCCACCCTGAGCGCCTTGCTGGGCAAGCCGGAATCCCGGGCGCGGGACGTGGCCCTGGCCCTGTTGAAGGATCGACTGGCAGCGGCTGGGGCGAACCGGGCGACCTGATCTAGTCGCCTGTCCAGCGCCGTTTCTGCGGGCCGCCGGCCATGGGCAGCTGCGATTCGTCCACCAGCACGCCGTTCTTCATGACCCAGCTGATGGCCTTTGCGTTGGCGATGTCGCGGGTGGGGTCCTTGTCCAGCAGCACCAGATCGGCCAGCTTTCCGACAGAGATGCTGCCCATGTCCCGTTCCCGGCCCAGGAAGACGGCGCCGTTGAGGGTCGCGATCTTCAGGATCTGCAGCGGCGGAATGCCGGCCCTGGCCAGCAGCTCCATCTCGCGGTGCACTGCCGGGCCGTTGGACTGGTCGGTTCCCAGAACAGCCACACCGCCGGCCGCGACGATCTTTGCGATGTTGTCCTGACAGACGGGCGTCATGACCTTCATCCACCAGGTCCAGGTCTGGGTCTGCCAGGCCGTCCGGGTCTCCGTTTTGAGCGCCTCGCGCTCGGCCGGGCTGAAGGACGCCACATAGAGCGGCTCATCGAGATATTCCGGATGCTCGACCAGTCGACTGTAGTTCTCGCCAATCGTCAGGGTCGTCACAAAGGGAGTCTTGCGGGCAGCCATCAGCCGGACAAAGGACTCACTGACCGGCCCCTGGATGACGGGATGGGCCAGGGTGTCAGCCCCCGCCGCCACGGCCTCGAGGGCCCGCCGCTCACTGGATACATGCACCGTCGTCCGGATACCGTGAAGATTGTAGTACTGCAGGGTCCTGGCCATCAGGTCTGGCGGCAACAGCGTAATCATCGGCCGGGCGCCCCAGCCTCTTTCTTCATAGGTAAGCTTGACAATGTCCGGCGCCTGGTCGGCGATATGGCGGTCCAGCAGGGCGCGGTCCCGCTCGAAATCGGTGATCCTGATGGCCATGCCATCGCCATGGCTGCCCGGATAGGTGATCAGATTGCCCGTCGCGAAAATCCTTGGCGACAGGATGCGCCCTGCCCGCTCCTCGGCCCGAGCCTTGAGGATAAGTTCCGGCTGGTTGCCAAGATCGACGACGCTGGTCACGCCCGCATAGAGGTAGCTGGCCAGAGCCTGATGCGCCGCGACATGATCGATCACAAAGCCTTCGGCTGGCGATTTCGCGGGCGTCGCCCCGCGCAGGTGGATGTGAGCGTCGATCAGACCGGGAATCAGGAAGCGGCCGCGGCCATCGAGCCGGCGCCCCCGAACCGGGCCAGCGGCCTTGCTGGGCGTCAGGCTGACGATCCGGCCGCCCGAAACAATCACGGTCATGTCGGGTTGGGGCGCCGCGCCCGTTCCATCGATCACGGTGACATGCTCGATGGTGAAGTCCGAGCCGGATCGGGTCACGTCCGTTGCGGCCTGGGACGAGGCCGCAGGAGCGCCGGCTGCAAACAACCCGAGGACGGCGCCGGCAAGGAGGGCAATGTATCGGCGCATGGTCTTTCCTCGAAGCGGGGTCAATTGTCAGCCGGTCCGGGCAGCGATACCTGAAGAAGCGCGAGGTCCGCAGAGGCCTGGTGCAGGGCCCAATCCTGTCCAGCCGGAATCACGAAGGCGTCGCAGGCGCGAAGGTCGTGCTGGCCGGCGTGGTCCAGCCTGGCCGAACCCTCGAGCAGGGTCATGAACAAGAGTTCGCCCTGGTGAGCTGCGACGTCAAGACGCGCGGCGCCGCCGGATTTCAGAACCATGACTTCGGCCAGCCCGCCTGTGGCCTGGCGCATGGCCGTGTCCTGGCGCAGGAAGCCGGAATCGCCATGAGCGACCCATGGCGTCTCGGCCGCCCGGTGGCGCATGAAGCGCTGGCCGTCGAAATCACGATCCGGCGCCAGGATGCCGGTGGGAAGCACCAGATCATGGTCGGCGATCGTCTCGTGGAGGGCGGGACAGCCCACCTCGATCACTTCCAGTCCGTCCGAACTTTCCAGGACACGATGACGAATCTGCGGGGGTTGCAGCACGCAATCGCCCGCCTGCATGACAAAGGGTTCGCCCTGGTCTTCATAGACGACCCGAACCCAGCCCTTGCGAACAAAGATCATCTGAAACCGGATGCGGTGATAGTGCACCCAGTCAGCAACCGGTCCGCCCTTGGGAATGGCGATGTGAGAGGCGATGAAACGTCCGCCGAGGCGTCCCGGAATGAGATCGCGATAGAGCATGCCGGCCCGGCCTTCGCCGTGTCCCGGATTGTCCTGCTGACGGGTGATCACAAAGCCAGGGTCAAGCGGCGGGATGTCCATCGGCGCAACGAGGGGCGCAAGGTCCACCACGGTGCCGTTCGGCGCGACGAGGCGTTCAGGACCGGACTTTTGGCCCGCCAGCAGCAGACGAAGATGCCCGGGGTCGCCGCCTCCTGGCGCTAACCGCAGTCGCAGGCCATGACCCGACAGCAGAGCGTCTGTCGGTTCCTCGGCCGGGAAGATGGTCTCCACCCGAAAACCCAGCCGTCCGACATAGAACTCGAGCGCTGGTGAAAGAGCGGCGCAGGGCAGGCAGACTTCCGCCAGGCCTGTTTCGCCCGGGGCGATCAAATCGGACATGGCTCCCCCTTCGAACGGCGAGGCCGCCGGCCCGCTAGTCGGCGGCCTTCGGCGCCCGACGAACCTCGACCACACGCACCCGCGTTCCGTCCAGCACCAGGGCCAGCTCGCCGCGCTTGAGCTTCAAGGCGTCCGCCCCGAAGGCGTCCTTGCGCCAGCCGGTGAGGGCGCCGACATCGGCGTTGTCATCATTGGCGATCTTTTCCAGATCGGCGACCGTGGCGATCAGCTTTGACGCCACACCGGCGTCCTCCGACCTCGCCTTGAGCAGGACCTTCAGCAGCTCGACCACGGCGCCCGCCGCAGGGTTGCTGGTCGTGCGGTCCCGTTCGATCACCGGGGCATAGGCTTCCGGGTTTTTCAGGGCCTCGCGAATGGCTTCCAGCAGGTCAGGACCAAACCGCGAACCGGAAAATCCCTTGGGCACCCCCCGCAGCCGGTCCAACCCGGCCGTGTCGGTCGGGGCCTGGCTAGCCAGTTCGTCGATGGCGTCGTCCTTGAGAATCCGCCCCCTTGGCTGGTCCCGCGTCTGGGCCGTGCGTTCGCGCCAGGCGGCGACCGCCTTGAACACGGCAAGATATTTCGCCGCATGCTTGCGGGGTCGCAGGCGCTTCCAGGCGCTTTCCGGATTGACGTCATAGAGGTCAGGCGAAACCAGCGCCTCCATCTCTTCCTCGACCCATGCCAGGCGGCCGGCCTTTTCCAGGCTGGCCCGGAGGATCGGATAGAGCCGCGCCAGATGCGTGACATCAGCGATGGCGTAGGTCAGCTGGTTTTCGCTCAGGGGGCGCCGGGCCCAGTCGGTGAAGCGGCTGGACTTGTCCAGTTCGATCTTCAGCATCTGGCGGACCAGGGCGTCATAAGCGATCTGCTCGCCAAACCCTGCGGCCATGCCGGCGATCTGGGTGTCGAACAGGGGCTTTGGCATGGCGCCGAGGTTATTGAAGATCTCGACGTCCTGCCGGGCCGCGTGAAAGACCTTCTGGATGGTTTCATCCCGCAGGACGTCCAGGAAGGGCGTCAGGTCCATGCCATCGGCCATGGGATCGATACAGGCTTCGGCCCCGTTGGGCGCAGCGGCCTGGATCAGACACAGCATCGGCCAGTAGGTCGTCTCCCGCATGAACTCGGTGTCCACGGCGACGAAAGGCTGGCCCTTGAGCTGATTGCAGAACGCCGCCAGTTCGGCGGTAGTTGAAATAGGCGTCATCGGGTAGCTATAGCCCCGCGCGCGGGCGAGTCTGCAAGTCTTGAGACGCGCGCGCCGTTCAATTCCTGCCCCTACGTTGCCCGGAAAGCGCCATGACAGACAGCCGAAACGGCCTCACCTACGCCGGGGCCGGCGTGGACATCGATGCCGGCAATGCCCTGGTGGAGGCCATCAAGCCCCTGGCCAAGGCCACGCGGCGGCCCGGCGCAGAGGCCGGTCTCGGCGGGTTTGGCGCCCTGTTCGACCTGAAGGCGGCTGGCTATGAAGATCCCCTGCTGGTCAGCACCACCGACGGCGTCGGCACTAAGCTGAAGATTGCGATTGAGACCGGATTGCATGGCACGGTCGGAATCGACCTGGTGGCGATGTGCGTCAACGACCTGCTGGCCCAGGGCGCTGAACCGCTGCTGTTTCTCGACTATTACGCCACCGGCAAACTGGATGTTGCCACGGCGACCAGCGTCGTCTCCGGGATTGCGGAGGGCTGCAAGCTGGCCGGCTGCGCCCTGGTCGGCGGCGAAACCGCAGAGATGCCGGGCATGTACAGCCAGGGGGACTATGACCTGGCAGGCTTTACGGTGGGGGCGGTCAATCGCGACGGGGTCTTGCCGAAACTTGACCTTCAACGACCCGGCGACGTCCTGATCGGTCTCGGGTCAAGCGGGCCGCATTCCAACGGCTATTCTCTGGTTCGAAAGGTTGTCGAACGCTCGGGCCTTGCCTGGGACGCGCCCTGCCCCTTCTCCGACGGCACGCTGGCAGAGGCTCTGATGGCCCCGACCCGGATCTATGTCAAAAGCCTGCTGCCTCTGATCAAGGCCGGACTGATCAAGGGCGGCGCCCATATCACCGGCGGCGGCCTGGTCGAAAACCCGCCCCGGGCCATTGCCGAGGGGCTGGCGCCCCGCTTCGACTGGAACGCCTGGCCGCTTCCGCCGGTCTTCGACTGGCTGCAACAGGAAGGCGGAATGGACGATCACGAGCTGCGCCGGACCTTCAACTGCGGGATCGGCTTCCTGGTCATCGTCGCCCGCGACCAGGCGCCGGACGTCCTGATGGCCCTGCTGGACGCCGGCGAAGACGCCTTTGTCTGCGGCGAACTCGAACGGGCATGACAGGGCGGCCGGCTCGCATCCGGGTCGGGGTCCTGATTTCCGGTCAGGGCTCCAACATGGAGGCCCTGGTTCGCCGGTCCCTTGAGCCGGACTGTCCCTATGATGTCGCCCTGGTGATTTCCAACCGGCCCGGGGCCGCAGGCCTGGCGGTCGCCGAGGCCATGGGGATGGACGTCTCGATCATCGACCATGCCGACTTCGGGATGAATCGCGAAGACCATGAGCGGGCCATCGATAAGGCCCTGCGGTTCGCGGGCTGCCAGGTCATCGCCCTGGCGGGCTATATGAGGATTCTGACGCCATTCCTGGTCGAGGCCTGGAGCGGCAGGATGATCAACATTCATCCATCCCTGTTGCCAAACTATCCCGGCCTGGAGACCCATCGCAGAGCCATCGAGGCGGGTGACCGTGAGGCCGGCTGTTCGGTGCATCTGGTGACGACCGGT
>Ga0164294_10000118_pt1 | contig 73149 bp, 64 predicted proteins | sample GEODES005metaG_FD_111479 | JGI IMG/M metagenome (GOLD analysis project Ga0164294, IMG submission 111479) | Oligotrophic lake water microbial communities from Sparkling Lake, Wisconsin, USA - GEODES005 metaG | ecosystem: Environmental > Aquatic > Freshwater > Lake | place: USA: Sparkling Lake... | reverse complement strand
TTTTATGCTTTTTATTGGCGAACTCTGCTTCAGCAAATGTGAGCTGTGTCATGGTGAACTCCTTGTGCGTCACTATTGGATATAGTCGCACAAAATCTCGATTAATTCAGACTAGCCCTAGATGCCTGACGATACCAGAGAAAGGATCACTCCCATTCAATGGTCGCTGGCGGCTTGCTCGATACGTCATACACCACACGCGACACCTCCTTGATCTCGTTCATGATGCGGTTACTCACCACCTCAACCAGATCATACGGCAGATGCGCAAAGCGCGCCGTCATGAAATCGATGGTCTCGACCGCACGCAGCGCAATCACCCACGCATAGCGCCGGGCATCCCCCACCACACCCACCGACTTGATCGGCTGAAACACCGCAAAAGCCTGTGCCGTCTTGTCATACCAGCCGCTCTTGCGCAGTTCCTCGATGAAGATCGCATCGGCACGACGCAGGATATCAGCATACTCTTGCTTGACTTCGCCCAGGATACGCACACCCAGACCCGGACCCGGGAACGGATGACGGTAAATCATCGCATGCGGCAGACCCAAAGTCGTGCCCAGTTTGCGCACTTCGTCTTTAAACAGATCACGCAGCGGCTCGACCAGCTCGAAGTTCAGATCCTCCGGCAAGCCCCCGACATTATGGTGCGACTTGATCACATGCGCCTTGCCCTGCTTACTCGCCGCCGACTCGATCACGTCAGGATAGATGGTGCCTTGCGCGAGGAACTTGACGCCTTCGAGCTTACGCGCCTCTTCAGCGAATACCTCGATGAACACACGACCGATGATCTTGCGCTTGGCTTCAGGGTCGGTCACACCCGCCAACTGCGACAGGAAGCGCTCTTGGCTATTTGCGCGGATCACCTTCATGCCGTGATCACCGGCAAACATATGCATCACATCGTCGCCTTCGTTCAGACGCAGCAGGCCATTGTCCACAAACACACAGGTCAGCTGATCGCCGATGGCGCGATGCAGCAATGCTGCGACCACCGAGGAATCCACACCGCCCGACAGACCGAGCAGGACTTTTTCACTACCGATCTGAGCGCGCAACTGCTCGACACGCAGATCAATGATGTGCTCAGGCGTCCACAGACCACGCGCACCGCAGATATCCACCACGAAGCGCTTGAGCAGCGCCTCGCCTTGCTTGGTATGAGTGACTTCAGGATGGAACTGCACACCGTAGAAGCGACGCGCATCATCACTCATCCCCGCGATTGGGCAGCTACCCGTGCTAGCGGTCACGGTGAAGGACGGCGGCAGCGTAGTGACCTTGTCGCCATGGCTCATCCACACGTCGAGTACGCCGGGCGTATCTTCGATGCCTTTCAACAGACTATCTGCTTGCGCGACATTCACTTCAGCATAGCCGAACTCATGCACGAGGCCATTCTCGACCGCACCGCCCAGTTGCGCCGCCATAGTCTGCATGCCGTAGCAAATCCCGAGCACAGGCACACCCAAGGTAAAGACCACGTCCGGTGCACGCGGGCTCTCGTCCGCCGTCACGCTCTCAGGACCGCCCGACAGGATGATGCCGTTGGGCTTGAAGGCGCGGATGGCAGCTTCGTCCAGATCATAGGCATACATTTCGGAGTACACACCGGCTTCGCGCACGCGGCGAGCGATGAGTTGGCTGTACTGGGAACCGAAATCGAGGATCAGGATACGGTCTTGGGTAATGTCATTGGAAGCGGAGGGCGCTGCGGCGGGATTGGACATGGCGATTTGGTCTGGACTGATGGAAAGACGCAGTATTTTAGCAGCTTTATTACCCGACTGAAAATCTCTGCCTGCACTCGCTTGGAATCCATGTCGCCGCTCATCGCCGGAGGTCTGGTCTTCACAAAGCCGCCCACGTATCCATACGCAATTTGTGCTACATTATGCGCATTGATCACGCAGAATTAACGCGGATTGGCGCCTGCACCCCATATAATAAAAACTTTAAATGCAGATCCGATCTGATCGACATATACCCTGATTGATTTGTGAACGTTTGAGTCCCGCTATGACCGCAGCTTTGCCTACGAACCCTGTCACCAACGCCACCTCGCACGACAAGAAAGTTCCCCATGTACTCGTGATTCTGGATGGCTTCGGACATCGCGTCGATGTCAACGATAACGCCATCCTCGCCGCGCAGACCCCCAACCTTGATGCGATCAAAGCCCAGCACCCACACGGCCTGATCTCAGGCTCGGGTGAAGACGTCGGCCTGCCGGACGGTCAAATGGGTAACTCCGAAGTCGGCCATATGAGCTTAGGCTCAGGTCGCGTACTGTATCAAGACTTCACCCGGATCACCAAAGACATCCGCGACGGCTCTTTCTTTACGCATCCGGTACTGACTGCTGCGGTTGATGCCGCCAAAGCCAAAAACGCCGCCGTGCATGTGCTGGGCCTGCTCTCTGAAGGAGGTGTGCACTCGCACGAAGATCATCTGATCGCCATGTGTGAGCTTGCATCCCAACACGGCGTGCCGGTCTATGTACATGCATTCCTCGATGGTCGTGACACCCCGCCACGCAGTGCTGCCGCCAGTCTGGCTAAGATGCAGACCAAACTCGATGCGCTGTCTACTCCTGCTGCCCCAGCCCGTATCGTCTCACTGTGTGGTCGCTACTTTGCCATGGACCGAGATGAACGCTGGGAGCGGGTCGAGCTGGCCTATCGCCTCTTGACCGAGAGCATTGGCGTGCGCCATGCCGATACGGCTGCCGCTGGTCTGGAACTCGCCTATGCTGCCGATGAGAACGATGAATTCGTCAAGCCCACCACCATCGGTGAGCTGGTCCAGATTCAGGATCACGACAGCGTGATCTTTATGAATTTCCGTGCTGACCGTGCGCGTGAGCTGACTCGGGCGTTTGTGGAGAATGATTTTGCCGGATTTACCCGTGCCGTACGTCCTGCCTTGAGCCAGTTCGTCATGCTGACCCGCTACTCGGCCAAGATTCCGGCCCCCATCGCCTATCAGCCCATGGAGACCAACAACTCGATTGGTGAATACCTTGCGGGTCTAGGCAAGACCCAGCTGCGCATCAGCGAAACCGAAAAATACGCTCACGTGACTTTTTTCTTTAGCGGTGGTCGTGAAGAGCCGTATGCGGGTGAAAACCGTATCCTGATCAAATCACCCAACGTCGCGACTTATGACCTCAAGCCTGAGATGAGTGCCTTTGAAGTCACCGACGCCCTGGTCGCTGCAATTGACTCAGGCGACTATGACGTCCTTGTCGTGAACTTCGCCAATGGTGACATGGTCGGCCATACCGGTGTGTTTAGCGCAGCAGTCAAAGCGGTCGAGGCTCTCGATGCCTGCATTGGTCGTGTCTATGACGCAATCAATCGCAATCACGGTCACATGCTGATCACCGCCGATCACGGCAACGTCGAGCAGATGATGGACTATGACAGCGGTCAGGTGCATACCCAGCACACCACCGAACTCGTGCCACTGATCTATGTCGGCCCTGAGCAGGTCAGCGTGCGCACGGGTGGTATTCTGGCAGATGTGGCGCCGACCATCCTGTCTCTGATGCAGTTGCCGATTCCGGCTGAGATGACCGGACATTCGCTGCTCGTGCCCGTCAACGCTGCAGCTCAACCGGCCTCCTGATCAGCAGACACAGCTCTCGTGACGAATGCCCTCTTGACGAGGGCAATGCCTTTGCGCAATATCCAAGGGATGCAAAGAACAACAGTTGGTTAAAATTCGGGGCGACTGGGTCGCAAGACGTGATGATCGCCCCTCGACATGAGACTGATTCATGACGCTGTTTGCCGTACCGCTCAATCCGCATGACAGGCTCTACTCGGGCAACGCATCGCTATCGCAGGGCAAACCAGTCCACTCCTCACGCAAGCGCACGCCGCTGCTCATCTACTTGATGCATCGACTCGCGCTGGTGTGCGCAGGCTTAAGCGTCATTTCCCTGCTCTTTACCCACATTGTTTATGCTGCCGACAGCAAAGCTGATGATGCAAACGCCGTCACGGATCAGACACTGCCGATCGAAGCCATGCGGCGCTTCGTCGATGTCTACGAGAAAGTCCGGCAGAACTATGTGGATCGCGTCAGTGACGACATGTTATTTGACAATGCCTTAAGCGGTCTCTTGAGTCGCCTTGACCCTTATTCCGACTATCTCGACGCCAAGACCTATAACGCACTAGTGGACTTTACCGATGGTGAGATCGGACAGACGGGCCTGACCATTGCCCCGATCACGGACAACGATCCCGACAAGAATGGCGCGCAATGGCAGGTGACGGACGTACCGCGCGGCTCTCCTGCCGCCAAAGCGGGCGTACAGGTCGGGGATCTCCTGCTCAAGATCGACGGCAAAAGCGTCAAGACCATGAGCCAGAATGACATCGACCAGATGCTGCGCGGTGCACGCAACAGCATGGTCAAGCTCACCGTCATGCAGGCCATGCACCACCCGCGTGATGTGCGCATTCTGCTGGCGATCCCTGAGGACAATGCCGTCAAGGCCATTACACTGCCCAATGGCATCGTCGTGCTGCAGATTCGCGCCTTCCAGACCCAGACGGGCGAGCAGATCACCGATACGCTGGACCCGTTGTATAAGGCAGGCAAGCTGCGCGCGGTGGTGCTGGATCTGCGCGATAATCCCGGCGGCCTGCTCACGGCGGCGATTGAAGTCGCCAATTATTTCCTCAACGACGGACTGATCGTCTACACCCAAGGGCGCGGCGAGCCGGAAAAATACTATCGGGCTGTCAGCGCCGAGCGCTATCCACACATCCCGGTGTCGATCCTGATCAACCATTACTCGGCATCCGCCGCCGAAGTACTGACTGGCGCCCTGCAAGACCATCAGCGCGCCAGCACCTATGGCGTAGTCAGCTATGGCAAAGGCTCCATCCAGAAAATCTGGCCCATCGGTCAAGGCCGCGCCATCAAGATGACCGTCTCTCGCTACTACACGCCGAGCGGTCGCATGATAGAAGGCACCGGCATCACGCCGGATGTCACCCTGCCTGAAGCCGAATATAAGCCACCCAAGAGCGGCAGCACCGTTGATGTTAATGATACGGCACTGCTCAAAGTGCTCGACAGTGTCACAAACAAACTGCCCAAACCGGCCAACCTGCCGCCATCAGCAGGCTTGATTGGCCATCTGCACAGCCCAGCCACCAGCGCGACATTTGACACCACAGCCGACAGCTCGGCGACGCCTGCGCCAAACACCTCCGCCGAGCCACATCCAACCGCAGACATACGCCAGACATCGGACAACAAATCTGGCCGTGCAGTCGCAAAGAATCCGAGCGGCACCACGGAAGACGTCGATTAAGCGGAGATGTGGACTGGTTTCGCCGCCCTTGGGACGCATCAGCCGTCTCGAACATAGCTGTACCACATCCATACATAGATAAAAAAAACTCGCCCACGTGGACGAGTCTCTATCTGCAATCAATCGAGCACTGGCTCAGACCAGAGTCTGATCAAAACGACTTACTCGACATCATCGTCGTCTTTATCGAGGTCAGTACCAAGTCCGAGTTTCTTAAGCCGGTAGCGCAAGGAACGGAATGACATGCCGAGTTTTTTGGCGGCGGCAGTCCGGTTCCACAGACTGGCATCGAGTGCCTCCTGAATGATCTGACGCTCAATGTCCTGCAAGTATACTTCCAGCCCCTCGGCTGGCAGACTCTTCAACGAAGGGACGCTGGTGATGGCTGGCGCTTCCATGCTGCGAGATAGCACGGGAAAATCTTCAAAACTGCGCTCATGCGCCTCATGTTTGCGCTCACGGTTGATCTCAAAGCTATGATTGGTCGCCAGCATGAGTTGTAAGTGCTCTGGCAAGATCACGCCGTCCTCACACAAGGTCAGTGCCCGCTCCAGCGTATTCTGCAATTCACGCACATTACCTGGGAAAGAATAAGCCAACAAATGCTGCTCAGCAGCTTTGGACAGCTTGGGCGGATGGATGCCCCAGTCCTGACACAGACGCTTAAGAAAGGTATCGGCAAGCAGCAGGATGTCATCGCCACGCTCACGCAGCGGCGGGACCTGCACCTCTATCACATTGATCCGGTAAAATAAATCCTGCCGAAAGCCACCCGCATTGACTTGGGCCTGCAGATTCTTGTGTGTCGCACTGAGTAAACGAATATCAACCGGAATCTCGGTCTGGGTGCCGATCGGACGGACTTTCTTTTCCTGAATGGCGCGTAGCAATTTGACCTGCATCGCCAGCGGCAGATCCGCGACTTCGTCTAAAAACAGTGTGCCGCCATGCGCGGACTGAAACAAGCCTTGCTTATCTTCAGTCGCGCCAGTAAAGCTGCCTTTCTTATGACCGAAAAACTCACTCTCCATCAGCTCGGCCGGAATGGCACCACAGTTGACGGGAATAAACGGGCCGCTGCTACGCGGTCCCAAGAGATGAATCAGGCGGGCAACAACTTCTTTGCCTGTACCCGACTCACCACTGATATGCACGGGCGCCTGCGAACGCGCCAGTTTACTCAAGGTTATCCGCAGGTTTTTGATCACCTGTGACTGGCCGATCAAGAGGCTTTCGCTGAACTGCACATCACCTTTGGCGACTGGCGACGGCGCATTCACCTGCAAGGCCCGCTCGACCAGCATGCGCAGGCGCTCAAGCTCGACCGGTTTGCTGACGAAGTCAAAGGCACCTTTCTTTAAGGCATCAATCGCAATGTCCATACTGCCATAGGCCGTAATCACCGCGATCGGCATCTCCGAATAAAGGCGCGCAACATCGCTGACCAGTGTCAGGCCGCTCCCATCAGGCAGATTGAGGTCCGTCAGACAAAAATCAAACCGCTGACGCTTAAGCCAGCGCTCAGCGTCTTTCAGGGTGCCTGCGGTTTCCGTATCAATGCCCATCCGCAGCAAGGTCAGCCGCATCAGGGTCAGTAGATCTTCCTCATCGTCAACGATAAGGGCTAAGGGTCGTGCCACGACAGATTCCTTTCTTTATCTCTTAGAAGTCTCTTCACAATACCTTTTAAAATGCTCCAGCACCCGGATCACATCATCTGATGAGTGTCTCACGTAAAAATAGGCATCATGGACAAGAAGTCATTCTATCAGGGAAATGCATTGCATTTCATCGTCGAGATGCTATCAATTTTTCACGATCCATACCAGATTCACCCTAGGCGCTGTTATGATTTTGCTATAATGAAGCGTTTTAGGGCATTTTGCCTCGGATAACGGTCTTTTGAGCTCCCGATCGGGTGATCACGCGACTCCCGTATCCTTGCGCGTCCTGTCATGCCATGATCAGACCGCACCTTTTACTGGACGATTTTTCTGCACTTTCAGGACACCGTTTGCGCATGACTGAGGCACTCCCCCCAAACCCGCAACTCAATCCCGCCCATCTGTCGGTGCTCCTGACGGAAACGATAGATGCAGTGCTGGCCGAACGCACGACCGGTATCTATGTCGATGCCACTTTCGGTCGCGGCGGTCATACCCGGGCGCTCTTGGCCCGTCTCGATAGCAACAGTCGTGTGCTGGCGTTTGACAAGGACCCGGATGCGCAGGCGGTAGGCGCACTGCTGACCGCAGAAGATCCGCGCCTGATCCTGATTCATAGCAGCTTTGCCGATTTGAAAGCAGAGCTTGACCGTCGCGGCATTCTCAAGGTCGATGGCATCATGGCTGACCTTGGCGTCTCATCGCCGCAGCTTGATGTGGCTGAACGTGGTTTTAGCTTTATGCAGGACGGTCCGCTCGATATGCGTATGGACAATAGCCGGGGCTTATCCGCGCGCGACTGGCTACTGAAGATTGATGAGACGATGCTGGCTGATGTGATCTATCAGTTTGGCGAAGAACGCTACAGCCGCCGTATTGCGCGCGCCATCAAAGAAGCCGGATCGATCGATACCACGCTGCAGTTAGCCGAGATTGTCAAAGTCGCCCATCCCAAATGGGAAAAGCACAAGCACCCTGCCACGCGTACCTTTCAGGCCATCCGCATCGCGATCAATCGTGAGCTTGATGATCTGGATCTGTTTCTGCCACAGGCCGTGACCTGCCTTGCCCCGCAAGGTCGCCTCGCCGTGATCAGCTTCCATTCACTGGAAGATCGCCGCGTCAAGCAGTTTATCCAGCACGAATCCACAGATCAGCACGACCCGTGGTTGCCGCTGGCCACTGCACGGGCACGGACACTCAAAAAAATCGCACGTATCGCCCCTTCCGACCCTGAAATCAAGCACAATCCGCGCGCGCGCAGCGCTTGGCTGCGGGTCGCAGAACGTACAGCAGAGACCTCGTCGCCATGAGCTATAGCCGCCTCCCACCTCAGACTCCCAAAGCCGCGACGGTCGGCGGTTATCAACCAATGATCACCTTTTGGGATGCCTTAATCGTCTCGCTGCTGGTGGCCGGCATCATCGGCAGTGCGCTGTCGGTGGCCTATGAAGTACACTTGAGCCGTCAGCAATTTAAAGTGTTGCAAAAATCTCGTCAGACCCGCGATCAGCTTGATGTCGAATGGGGTCGCCTCTTGATCGAGCAGCAGACTTTTGGTGCGACCTCACAGATCGGTAGCCGCGCCGTGATCTATTTGCATATGTTCTCACCTCCCGCTGCACAAACCCTGACATTGACATCGAGTAATGCCGCACCTCCCGCCTATACGGCACCGACTGGCCCGGCTCCTGCCGATGTCGAAGCACCTGCACCGGACTTTCCGGTGACCAGCCCTGAGACCGCCCCAGCAATAAGCCCTGCTGCATCTGGAGTTACGCCATGACCGCCGCTTCGATCCGACGTCCATCGCCCCCGCGCAGCAACAACCGGCCCAGCAGCGTATCGATCCGCTCCATCGTCGAGCGCGACGGCTGGCGCTTTCGCGTGCTGTGGCTGATCACCCTGATCATCTTTGCCTCTATCATCGGTCGTGCCTTCCTGTTGCAGATCGTACAGCGTAAATTCCTGCAACAGAAAGCAGACGCCATGGTGCTGAGCGTCGATACCATTCCCGCTCATCGCGGCATGCTTCTGGACCGTTTCGGCACACCGCTGGCCGTCAGTACCCCGCTCATCACGCTGTGGATGGACCCCAAGGAATACCTGCAGACCCAAGCCGACAAGGCCGATACCGAAGCCAAACTGCGCAGCGAACCCAATAACCGGTCCTTAAAAATCAAGCTGCCCAAAACCAACTTTGACCTCGGTGCCCTTGCACTCGCGGTCGGCATCGACCCCAATACGCTTGCAGCCCAAATCCACGACCATCCGCGCTCGCGCTATCTGCTCTTGCGCCGTCAGGTCCGCCCTGAGGACGCCGATGCCATCATGGCGCTGAAATTCCAGTCGGTCTACAAGCAGGTCGACTCCCAGCGCTACTACCCGCAAGCCCAGCCCAATGCCCAGTTGCTCGGTATCACCAACCGAGCCGGTCGCGGTATTGAAGGTCTGGAGGCGCGCTTTGATGACCGTCTGGCAGGTCACGACGGCAAAATGCGCGTCATGCATGATAAACAAGGCAACCGCATCAAGGACATTGACCTGATCGAAGCCGAGCGTCCCGGTGAAGACCTGACCTTAAGTATCGATGCCCGTATGCAGTACATCATGTATCGCGAACTGGCAGCCGGCGGTATCGCCAACAACGCTCGCTCGGCCACCGCCATCGCCATGGACCCTGAGACCGGTGAGGTGCTCGCTATGGCGAGCTGGCCGTCGTACAATCCCAACGATCCTGACGGCCTGAACAACAAAGAAGTCATGCGTAACCGTGCCGTGATCGACAGCTTCGAGCCCGGCTCAACCATGAAGCCCTTCACCATCTCGGCTGCGCTTGAGAGCGGCAAATACCAGCCGTTCTCACTAGTCAATACCTCGCCCGGCTCGCTGACCGTCGGTGGTCATACCATCCATGACCACGGCAATAACGGCGTGCTGGATCTCAAAGGCATCATCATCAAATCCAGTAACGTCGGTGCAGCCAAGATCGCACTCTCCCTGCCGTCCGATACCCTGCCGCTGTTCTATAAGCGCGTCGGCTTCGGTCAAAAAACCACGCTCGGCTTCCCCGGTGAGAGCCGCGGCCTGATCCTACCGCAAAAACTGTGGAACCCCGCTGAAGTCGCCACCATGTCCTACGGCTACGGCATTAACGTCAGTCTGATCCAGCTCATCCAAGGCTACAGCACCATCGCCGCAGGCGGTGTGCAGCACCCACCAACGCTAGAAAAAATCACAGGCACCGCCCCGGGCAAACGAATTTTTGATGGCAAAATCGCAAACAGTGTCATCACCATGATGGAAGGCGTCACCGCTCCCGGCGGTACGGCAATACAAGCCGCCATCCCGGGCTATCGCGTCGCAGGTAAGACCGGAACCGCGCATAAACTGCGTCCCGATGGTCGAGGCTACTCGCAGACCGAATACCGTGGCCTCTTTGTCGGCATGGCGCCCGCCAGCCACCCGCGTCTTGTGATCGCCGTCGTGGTCGAAAACCCGGTCGGGCAATACTATGGCGGCCTCGTTGCAGCCCCGGTCTTTGCCAAGATCATGTCTGAGTCCTTGCGCCTTATGAATGTGCCGATGGACAAACCACTAGAGCCCAGCAAGACTGCGCAGAAAGCCGCCGCCAAGAAACCCGCCCACGCCTGAGTATCCTCAGGCGCGGATTTGAGTTCTATTTTTCAGATCACATGACCCAAGGAGCAGGCCCATGAACATTAAAGACTCCGCATCCGCCCAAACAGCCACTGCCATTCCACTCCAAACCATCATCAGCGCAGCCCTACCTGCAGGGCTGCATGACATTCAGATCCAGTCTTTGGCGATCGACAGCCGTAAAGTCCAGCCCGGCACGCTGTTCTTTGCCCTTGCCACGGCCTCAAGCAGTGACCCTGCGGTGATTCATGCACGCATGACGGGCTTTATCCAGCAGGCACAGGCCCAAGGCGCCACAGTGATCTTGAGTGAAATCGACCCGGCCTTGCTCGGTATCAGCGACTCAACCGTGCTTGGTATCCCAAACCTGCGGCAGGCCATCGGCGACATTGCCCGGCGCTTTTATCAGGCGCAGACCCCCGTCACGCCTGCGCGTGTGATCGGTGTAACCGGCACCAACGGCAAAACTACCGTCACCCGCCTCATCGCCGAGCTCCTCGCCCACAGCGACATGCACACAGCGGTCCTCGGCACCACAGGCAATGGCGTACTGCCCAATCTGGTACCCTCATCGCATACGACTGTCGATGCCCTCACGCTGCAGCACATGTTGCATGACTTCGCAGCTCAAGGTGCGGCCTTTGCTTGTCTTGAAGCCAGCTCACACGGCCTTGAGCAGGGCCGCCTCGCGGCCACTCCGATTGAAGTCGCCATCTTTACCAATCTGACCCGCGATCACCTCGACTATCACGGCACATTCGAAGCCTATGCCGATGCCAAAGCCAGACTGTTTCAACACGCCTATTTTCCTGAACTGCGCTATGCCATCGTGAATAGCGAAGACCCCGCAAGCGACACCATGCTAGCCCAGACCTCGTCTGACGTCACCGTCTGGCGCTATGCGGCAACACCGGGCACAGATGCGGATTTTCGCGTCCTGTCCGCCGAATTCTCCTTGACTGGCGCCACGCTTGATATCCACACCCCGCAAGGCCCCGCCACGATCCACAGCCCGCTGCTCGGTCGCTTTAACGTTGCCAATCTGCTGGCGGCCATTGCAGGAGCCATGGCGGCAGGCTTAAGCCTCGCTCAGATCACGGCGGCTATCCCACATCTGATCGGAGCCGCTGGACGGATGCAACTGATCCCGGATGATGACGCCCTGCTGATCGTTGATTATGCGCATACCCCCGATGCCCTGACCCAGGTATTGACCAGCGTCAGACCGCATACGACGGGTACGTTGACCTGTGTCTTTGGTTGCGGCGGCGACCGTGATCGCGGCAAACGTCCTCTGATGACCCGCGCTGTTCTTGCTGCAGCAGACCGCTTGATCGTCACCGCTGACAATCCACGCAGTGAGACCATCAATGCCATCATCGTCGACATGCTCGCAGACCTGACCGATGCTGAACGCGCCCGCATCACGGTCGAGCCCGACCGCAGGCTTGCGATCCGCCTCGCGGTCAAAGGCAGTCAGCCCGGTGATGCCGTGGTCGTCGCCGGTAAAGGACACGAAGACTATCAGGAAATCGCAGGTGTCAGGCACTGGTTTAATGATGCGGTGGAGCTGGGCCAAGCCCGAGCCGCACTCCTGACGCTGCCCGAAACCATCCCTGCCGCGCACTAGTAGCACTGAAAAGACGCTGGCTGTCCTAATGTTCAGCAATGATGTAAAAACTGGCGCTGTAACGCTGGCAATATCGGCGCTAATCAAGGACAATCATCGAAATGCGTGATCCTCAGGCCCGATGTAGCAACGGGATACCCCGATTTTTTAGATCTGGCCTGAAGCATTGACCAGCGCATACCGTATATACAGCAGACCGGCACGGACGTTGCCTATACGATCTGCGAGAGCTTGGAGAACACCCGCGTTTTTTTGCGCGATGACGTTGTTCTTCTTTGTTTTTTAGACTAATGAATCACCGCACATGATGGACTTATCGACCCCAACATCCGCATCCCCATTGCCCGTCTGGCAAGCGCCAGCGCTGACTGCAGCCACGGGCGGCATCTGGCATAGTCTACCCGGCACGAACGCGTCCTTTGCCCGCATCAGCACCAATACCAAACTCATCCAGCCGGGTGACATCTTTCTGGCCCTGATCGGTGAGCGCTTTGATGCGCATAACTTTGCCGCAGATGCCGTAGCCCGAGGTGCGACCGCCCTTATCGTCTCCCGACTGCTGCCAGATATCCGCGTGCCTCAACTCGTGGTCGCCGATACGCGCCTCGCCCTCGGACATCTAGGGGCAGCACGCCGCGCAAGCGTTCCAGACCTGACCACACTGGCACTGACTGGCTCCAGCGGTAAAACGACCACGAAGGAAATGATCGGCAGCATTTTGCGTACACAGAGCGGCGCTGCTCAGGTGCTGGTCACCCGTGGTAATCTGAACAACGACCTCGGTGTGCCCATGATGTTACTGGAGTTGACGCCAGAGCACCGCTACGCGGTCATGGAGCTGGGTGCCAACCACGTCGGTGAGATCGCCTACACCACGGCCCTCGTTCAGCCCCACGTTGCCGGTGTACTCAATATCGGCACCGCCCATGTCGGTGAATTCGGCGGCCGCGCTGGCATTGCCCGTGCCAAATCCGAGATTTTTCAGGGTTTGCCTCCTGATGGCATCGCCATCGTACCAGCGCAGGGTGACTTCCACGAGGTGATTCAAGCCGCCACGGGTACCCATAGACAGATTCGCTTTGGCGGGGATCACACCAACAGTGATATCTACGCCACCAACATCGACCTCCTGCCCACCGCAAGCCGCTTTAGCCTGCATCTGCAAGGCGCTGCAGGTATCACGGACAGCATTGAGATCACCCTGCCGCTGGCGGGTGCGCATAATGTCGAGAACGCCCTCGCTGCAGCTGCCTTTGCCCGCGCACTCGACGTATCGCTTGCGACCATCGCAACGGGTCTGGGCAGTGCACCGACCACCAAGGGCCGCCTGAATTTCATCACGCAGACGTTGCCAGACGCGACGATTACGCTGATCGACGACACCTACAACGCCAATCCGCACTCCATGCGTGCCGCTGCCGACGTGCTGATCCATCAGGCCGGACAACGCATCATGGTGATCGGCGACATCGGTGAGCTTGGCGACCGTGCAAGCGAGGAGCACCATCAGCTTGGCGCACACCTCGCTACCCTGCCGCTCGATGCCGTTTTCACCGTCGGTGAGTACGCGCCCGAAGTCGCACGTGGCTTTACGGGCAGCAATGTTGCCATCCATGCCTTCGCGGACAAAGACACCCTGCGGCCTGTGCTGACCGCATGGGTTGCTGCTGCACGCAAGACTGCGTCCAGCACAGATCACACCATCAATGTGCTGTTTAAAGGCTCACGCTTTATGCAGATGGAAACCCTGATCGCTGCACTGACAGACACCCTGACCTCTTCTGACACTGTTTCATCAGATCATGCTACTCGGCCCCCTGTTTCGGAGACACCTTAATGCTGCTTTGGCTGTTTAATTTTCTGGGGCAATACCAGCGCACCTTTCTGGTGTTCGATTATCTGACCGTACGTGTCGTGTTCAGCATCCTGACCTCGCTGGGCTTAAGCCTTGCGGTGGGTCCATGGATGATTCGTCGGCTGCATGCCCTGAAATTCGGTCAGGCCGTGCGTAACGACGGCCCACAGACCCATTTGGTCAAGACCGGCACCCCAACCATGGGTGGGATCCTAATCCTGTCCAGCATCGGTGTAAGCACCCTACTGTGGTGCAATCTCGCCAATCCTTACGTCTGGATCGTGCTACTGGTGATGGTGATCTTCGGCATCGTCGGCTTCATGGATGACTGGCTCAAGATCAAACACAAGAACCCAAAGGGCCTCTCCGCCAAGAAGAAATACTTCTGGACCTCGGTCGGCGCACTCGGTGCTGGTACGGCGCTGTATTTCCTCGCCAAATCACCGGATCAAATCAATCTGCTAGTGCCGTTCTTTAAAAATCTGACCATTCCGATGGGTATCGGCTTTATCTTCTTTACCTATCTTGTCATCACCGGCAGCAGTAATGCGGTTAACCTGACCGACGGTCTGGATGGTCTTGCGATCATGCCGGTCGTGCTGGTGGCATCGGGTCTGGGTGTGTTTGCCTATCTGTCGGGGAATATCGAGTTTGCCCGCTATCTGCATATCCCTTATATCGGCTACAACAGCGAGCTGGTGGTGATCTGTGCGGCCATGATTGGGTCAGGCTTGGGTTTCCTGTGGTTCAATGCCCATCCAGCGCAGGTCTTTATGGGTGATGTCGGTGCGCTCACCTTGGGTGCCATGCTGGGCACCATCGCGGTTATGGTGCGTCAGGAAATGGTCCTTGCCATCATGGGCGGGTTGTTCGTTGCCGAAGCGGTATCGGTGGTCCTGCAGGTCGGCTCGTATAAGCTACGCAAGAAACGTATCTTCCGCATGGCGCCGCTGCACCATCACTTTGAGGAGTTGGGCTGGCCTGAGACGCGTGTGGTGGTGCGTTTCTGGATCATCACCATCATGCTGGTACTCTTGGGCCTGATGACCCTGAAATTCCGCTGATTGCATAATGAGTCAACTAGCCTGCGTCAGCGGGCTTTTTGTTTTCTATGCAAAGCAAAATACAAGCTGGGATGGCATAAAACTGATTCAGCGACCATTAACATGTGATCGGCATGCACATGGGTACAACTGCGACAAACAAGACTTGCAAATAGAGAGTCCAGATATTCAAATGAAACGCTATATGAAAGCAATAGCACTGTCGCTCAGTGCAATATTGCTCATCTTTATTGCACTCAACCCGCTGCTGACAGATCTCTTGGATGTGCCCAGTCCTGAAAAGCGAGAAGCTCAGGCATTTATTCCTGTGCATCCCTACTGGCGAAAGATCTAGCCTCATTCGAGGATCCCACCTGTCACCCGCACATCTCCAAAGTCGTCAGACTATCTGATGACAGCATCGTATTCTCAAATCCCCAATACCCTGTCCAGCTTCGATTTACCAAGAGTACTGTTGCAGGAAAAGCCGTGTGGCGATGTCATGCCAATGTGGGCAAATACTTCCCACCACAATGCCGATAACCATGACGCCGCATTCGAGACAGATACCGCCATCACGTGCCTCACTCTACCTATAAAATTAATCTCATACTCACGACTAACGCAGATCCTGACCAAACCTGCATCTACCTACGCACGGCATATCATCAACAGTTTATCTCTGAATATTCAAAGCATAAACACTGAGCCATGAACCACACTCATATTAAAATCATACCTAACAGTATAAACATGAAATAATACACATCATTTAAAACACTTTACACATAAAATACATCAAACCAAAATAAGCCACCCGAAAACATGTTAATAAAATTACAATTTAAATTACATTGTACGCATAAACGGATGTAATTTATTAAAGCACATCATTTTTAACCCCAGCATATAATCGCAGGTATCATTTTCACCGACAAATGAACACCCAACATATTCGCACAGACCACACGACTAGATTTAGCAATATCCCCATGAATTTAAATATATAAATAAAAAATCCTGGTGCGTATAAGATCGTAAAATTGAAATATTGCACCCAATTAGTGCAATATTTATTTATATTGTCGTTATAACGTTGTTTTAATCCACAAGCCTTAAGTATCCAAAAGATACAAAAAACGTCACTTTATGACATTTTAAAAAATCAAATTATGAATATTAATTTTATGCATTTGAACCACGCATTTAAAAAAACAAGAACCAATTCACACTCCGTACAATCACAAAAATTAATAGCAGGTTTAAACCCTTCGAGACTTGATTTAATCAGAATACGATAATAGTATGGGTCAAATTTTAGCCGTCATGACGTCAAAATCGTACGCTCAGATCAGAATCTTGCCGACCACATGGCACGACATCAGATCACATGCTCTGAAGCCCTCTCAACTTCAGCACATCATACGGCTGTGAATTTTTAACGCACTGAAAAAGGAAGACAGGGCGTGGATCAGGCTCCACCTGAAGGCTTGCGATAATGCAGATTGCTGAACGGAGACCAGAGGCCAATAACCCCGTGCAATCACTAACAGCCACAGCCCGTTATTGGCAAAGGCTTGATCTGACTATTTAATGGAAGGGTTTCTCCTATGACGACTTCTCTCCTAGAGCCAAAAAAAGCGGGAAAGGTGAGATTAACACGCCTGCTTAAAACGCTATCCCGGCAAAAGCCTGACGCCCCGTCCCGACAAGAGGCGCAGTCTATCGCAGCATTTCCCTGTCTGCCGTACCACCTGGAGTTCAGTCAGGACGCCATCATTACCCGTATCCGTGCGCTACGGCCAAGCGATGTATTTAGCCCTGAGCTGCTGCAGATCCATGATGGTGACGACTTTGTCGCCTTTCACACCGATCAGGTGAATTACACACCGTATCCTTTCCTGCTACTGCGCTATAGCGTGCGTGGTGGTGGCCTGCGCTATGTCACGTACTCCACACTGGCACATGAGATCGAGCATATTGTCGTAGGCAGCAACGCAGAGATCAGCGCACTGATCGACCTGTACTGTGACTCCGTGATCACGCACGGTTATCCCGTGATTGCCCGCCTTCCATTCACGCTCATCGCCGAGACTCCTGCACTGAAGGCCGGTCTGCTGGCATTTGATGACCACATCAACCACAGCTTGCAACATATGCAAACCTGTACCCCTGATCTTGCAATCCGACTGCTGCCCTGTGGCTGGGTCTGCCTCTACACACAGCTCCCTTCGACAGCAGAAACCCTGAGCAAAGCTTCTCATGGCCTGACGCCTCAGCCTACCCAGAGCTATCTGCAGAAGATTGAGGCTTATTTTGGCGTTGCAGGGCAAGGTCCGCTGGTCATCTACAGCGCAGTCGAGCTTGCCGAGTGGCGCGCTGCAGGTGCAGATTCATTCATGATGCTGATGGCGCAGCGAATCGCCGAGCATGTCTTCCCGATAACACAGCAAACGACTTCTCAAGGCCAGCAACATAGTCGTTCAGTGTTGGCAGCACTGCTCAGTCGTCTTTACACTGGGCACTACCATCTGCCTAAAGCGGAAGATCAGCACGGCATGAATGGCCATACGCTGGCAGGCCAAAGCATCCTTACCGTCTATCTCGACAAGATCATGCGCAAAACAGCAATCCCCGCACTGGAATCGATTCGCCAGCACCGTGCACCGAGCAAAGCCGATCTGTTACGCATCACGACCCAATCGATTCATCAGTTAGCCATCCAGATCGACGCCATGCAGCGCGTCCATACACAATTACTGGACATCCTGTCTCTGGAGCTGAAGTCCAATTCGGTCCAAGCCTGATAGGATACGTGTCAAGATCGTGTTAATTCCCACATCCAGAACAGCCTGCATGATGCAGGCTGTTTTGTTTGGTCATTCGCAGCAAAATTAGCGTAGGATAAGCCAAATAATGCTTATCCATCGATCTTGACAGTAAAACCCGAAAGCGGATGACGACTGATATGAGACGAAGTCATCGGGCGGATTCTAAACATGCGAAATCACTACGGACTCGGGTGTGTGCTGCTGGTCAGCTCAATGACCTATGGGATAGAGCCTTACACATGCCGTAATGGGCTATTTCCGGATGCAGTTGGCCACGTCAGTTTGGCTGCGATCTCTGCACCAAACGGCTCACCAGCGTATTTCCGCGACGATGCAGCAGGCTGCCCGCAAGCGGGTACGTGTGTGACAAAAGCCTATCTGGTCAAAGGCGATAGCGTCTTGATCGCCAGACAGGAAGCAGGCTGGAGCTGCGCGTGGTATTTTGGCAAAAAAGACGAGTTCGTCGGCTGGCTGCCAAGTTCTTCACTCACGAGTCGCCCTGCGATCTCTCCCAAGCCCGAAGACTGGCTGGGTATCTGGAAGCCGATCAATAGCGACGATGTCATTCATATCACACACGGCTCGGGCGCAGAGTTCCAGATCAAAGGTCACGCCACATGGCATGGTGCGATGAGTGTGCATGTTGGCAGTGTTTCAGCTTCGGCGGCGCCATCCGGTGACACACTTACGGTACGTGAAGGCAATGATGAGTATAGCTGCGCAATGACGATGCAACTGGTATCGGGCAATCTGGTGGTCAAGGACAATAGCAACTGTGGCGGGATGAATGTGCGGTTTAATGATGTGTATAGAAAGGCGAAGTGACTGTTAAGGGCCAGATGTGGTGTGGTGCAATGTGCTATGGCTTATTGCACCAGACTCAGGCTAGCCAGCTTTTAACTCACCGCATGACAGCTTCTGCCATGCCTCCTCAACACGATGTGGTGCGACCTCCGCTGACGGCAATGCTCATCCAAAGTTGATCTCATTTTTCCATCTTCATAAATCGTAAAATGACTATATTGAATTGTCTACGCAACTGATATTAACGTGAAAAACCAAATCATCGCCTGGTAACATTTTTGGTAAATTTACTGCTTTAATTGCAAATTCAACATGTCGGTCAGCGTGATTTTTGATTGAATCTTTATCGAGATAGTCCTCTCTTCCAGTATCAAGCTGATAAAGAAATATCCAATTCTCTGCCCAAACGTTAGAAGAAATTAAAAATAAATTATTAATATCTTACGCATATAATCGATTCCATGACATATATACGCACGAGAGCAAACACCAGCCTACACGTCACTTTATAAATCGGTTTACTTAAACAATAGAGGCAGCGTCACGCGAAACACTGCGCCGCCCTCGGTATGGTTATACGCTTCGACCCGCCCCTCATGCTGTTCAACCAGCGTACGCACCACCGACAGCCCTAGTCCTGAGCCCCCCGTCGCCCGTGAGCGCGACTGATCCAGACGAAAAAACGGATCAAAAATCCGCTCCAGCATCCCTTGCGGCAATCCCTGACCATGATCGCGCACTTCCAGCACGCCATAGTCATGCTCAGGCCATACCGCAACCTCAATCTTCTTGCCTTGGCTTGCGTAGCGAATCGCATTCTCAAGCAAGTTCGAGAAGATCTGACTCATACGGTCGCCATCAGCAAACACGCGCGTCGGCTTGGTGTCAACCACGATGGTGAGATCACGCTCAGCGGCACGGACGGTATATTGCGACACCACCACCCTGACCAGTTCCGCCAGATCCAGCTCGGCACAGTACAGTGGCAGTTTGTGGGCATTATCCAGCCCGAGCAGATGCACATCCTCGACCAGTCGCACTAGATGTTGCGTCTGATCAAGGAGCTTCTGATATTCACGGGCCGAAGGCTCGATCACGCCGTCACACAAAGCATGTAGTCGGCCATTAAGGATGGTCAGCGGGGTACGCAGTTCGTGGGAAATAGCAGCGGCTGTGGCTTTACGGTCACGCTCAAGGTTCTCAAGCGAAGCGGCCATCTGATTGAAGTGGGCGATCATGTTGGCGACTTCGGTATTGCCCGTGATCACTTGTGCCCGTACTGTCAGGTCTCCTTCGGCGATCATGCCCGCCGCCTCGGCAATCGCCGCAATCGGCCGGATAAACATCCGCGCCAAAGCCCACGCGAGTGCAATCCCGCAGAAAAGAATGATCACCAGACCAATGAAGAGTGGGTACAACTCGGTACTGCCGCGTAAGCCCGTCGCGCCGTCCACCGCGTATTCGGTCATATATTCGCGATAGCCCACGCTGTGGATGTCATGCGTCAGCACGCTGTGGGCAATATCAGCGCGCTGCTCTTCGGGGAAACGATTAAGGAAATCATAGAACTGAAGTCGCTCGCGGATTTCGATGCTCAGGGTAAAGACACAGATAATGACGAAGACAAACATCGTCATATAGATGCCGAGGCGTATCCACAGCTTTTCCAGTGCCTTGATCATGATCCTGCCGCCTGCACGGCAATCCGTGCACGTAAAATCGAATCGGGAACTGCGTCAATCCACCCACAGGCGATAGCCCACACCACGCACGGTCTGGATCAGATCTTCGCCGCCCGCGTCAGAGAGCTTGCGCCGTAGCTTGGACAGGTGCGAGTCGATGACGCGATCCAGCGCATCGCTCTCGGGCAGACAGGCCTCGATCAGGTCCTGACGGCTGAAGCAGCGACGCGGTTGCTCGGCCAAGTGGGTGAGCAGACGAAATTCGGTCAGCGTGAGCGGGATCTCATGCGGATTGCCACTGGAGTCGGACAGGAGGACGGTATGCGCTTCCTGATCGATGGTCAGTCGGCCGATGCGCAGCATGGGGTTCTTATTCTCGGCCGGACGCATGCTGCGGCGCAGGACCGTGCGGATACGGGCGATGACTTCTGCTGGGTTAAACGGCTTGGTGATGTAGTCATCGGCACCCAGACGCAGGCTCAGGAGCTTTTCGATATCATCCGACAGCGCAGTCAGCATGATGATCGGTACATGACTATCATTGCGAATCGTCTGCAGCACATCCAGCCCATCAGGTCCGGGCATTCGGATATCAAGCAGGATCAGATCGGGATGCAGTTGACGCCAAAACTGAACGCCCTGACGGCCATTGTTGGCATGGCGGGTGCGAAAGCCTTCCCGCTGTAAATAGACTTGCAGGATCTCTGCAATTTCAGGCTCATCTTCAATGATCAGAATCAGTGCGCTCTGATCAGGAATGTCGTGATTCAGCATACGGCGGGACCTTGGGACAAATGCATCGTGAAGCCTCTACATCCTGTGAGGTTATTTGTCATATTGTGACATTTTATCACCTGCATTTTGTAGTTAAATATTTAAAAAAATAGACTGATTTTCTGTTTTTTGCATGGCATTCTGCCAGTGGGGGAAGCCTGATCCTGAATCATGAGGTTTTGCTTGATTAAACGTGTCTTTTATATGTATGTTGCATGAAAAACATGGGATAATCTGTCCGCGAGTCCTTCTTCGGCGGGATATACATGAGACCTCCATACGGCCTGCACCTTGAATAAAGTATATTCTGCCATCATTTATTGTATGAAAATTCGCCTTATCGCTCCGTTCTCTCAGGGAGTTCGACTCGCTTTGCAGTCACCGACATTTAGCAGCCCTCGTATCCATCTGCCGCAGCCTTCCGCCTTTGCAGCGGGTGTGCTGATTACGACTAGCCTTTGCCTGTCGGGTTGTCTGCATACGCCTGTACCTGATCTGAAACCCGCCGTACCCGAGCAATGGCAGCATGGGATTGGCTATCCCGTAGCAGCAACGATGCCGAGCCCAGACCTTGAGCACTGGTGGTTCGTATTCCACGCACCGGATCTGGATGCCATGGTGGCGCAGGCGCTGCGGGGCAATCTTGATCTGGCGGCGGCGGGCGAGCGTATTCACGCCGCACGTATCGTCGCCGATCACAGCCAAGACAGCTTTCTGCCGGAAGTGCATTTGCGTACCGATGACATTCCATCGCCCAACGGTACGAGCAGTTATTTTCGAGCGGGCGGTGACGTGACTTGGGAGCTCGGGCTTTTCGGCAAGCGTCAGGCAGCAGAGCAGATTGCCCACAGCGAGCTGAGCCAGCTACAGGATCAGGCACAGATGGCCAAAGTCACACTGGTGGCCGAGGTCGTGCGCGACTGGATCGCCCTGCGCACCGCGCAAGCGCAACTGCAACTCCTGACACAGGCGCAGGCAACCACAGCGCAGCAATATCACTTGCAACAATCCCGGGTAGCACTCGGTCTGGATGCTCCGACCAGTATACTTCCGCTTGATACTCAGACCCATCAGCAACAGGCACTGATCGGTGCCAAACAGCTTGAAATCGAGCAGGCATTAGAGCAACTCGCACTCTTACAGGGGCTGGTCAAGCCTGATCCCGCGTGGCGAGCCACAACGACGGCTCCCGTACTCGGCACGCTGCCTGTCGTCAGCGTCCCCGCCGATCTGATCCGCATCCGCCCAGACATTCGCCAGGCAGAGGCCGAAGTCTGGCAGGCTACAGGGGAACTTGCGACTGCACGCGCCGAGCGACTGCCCTCCGTGACGCTGTTTGCCTCTTACATGTACTCCTTACAGTTGATTGGCCGTTTCAGTCTGCACAACATTTCCCATAATCTCACGGTCAATGGCGTCGCCGTCGTGGGGCCGTCGATCGATATCCCGCTGTTTGATTGGGGCCGACGCAAAGCCGCCGCCAGTGCCAAAGGTGCCGCACTCAACGCCGCAGTCTTTAGCTATCGCCAGACGGTGCTGACCGCCGTGCATGAAGTCGAGAGTGCACTTGCTGCCGTATCAACTGGGCAGGCCCGCGTCACCAACCAGTCTGCCATTGTAGCGACCGCAGCGCAGGCCATGAGCAAACAGCAGCAGATGACGCAGCTTGGACTGTCCAGCAATCTCGACGGCTTGAACCAGCAACAGAACCAGATTCAGGCCCAGATCGATCTCATTGATGCCCAGCAGTCCGAAGCCCTCGCCTATGTCGGCTTGTATAAAGCCTTTGGCGGTGCACCGCTGACCGACACGCCAGTACCTGCGCAGCCCAATGTCGCTGCGGCAACGCACAGCTCAGGCACGGGAGGCTAAGTCATGGTCGCACTCGCCCGTAAAACCCTGTTTCGCGAATGGAGCCGCTTTGTACCGGCAATCCTCGCCATCGGCTTTGCCGGCGTGCTGCTCATCATGCAGGCCGCGCTGGTGCTGGGTATCTTTGGCAGCGCTGCCATCTATGTCGATGCGACCTCTGCTGAGATCTGGGCTGGCTATCCCGGCACCCAGAGCGTCAGCCTTGGTCGTCCCGTACAGCGCGATCTTGAGATGTGGCTGCGCATGGATCCCGAGGTGACCGCCGTTGAGCCCATGTACTGGGTCGATGGCGACTGGCGCAGTGAGAACTCGCGTGGCGGTGTCTCGGTCTATGTCACAGGCGTCAATGCCGACAAACACGGCCTGATGTACGATAAAATCCTGCCCGAGCATCTGCGCCGACAGCTTCTAGAGCCCAACGCCGTCATCGTTGACCGCTCCGACCTCGACTCGCTGGGCGTCAGCGTCGGTGACGATGCGTGGATCGACGGCAAGCGCGTGCATGTGGTCGCAGCTATTCAAGGCCTGCGCGCGCTGGGTGGGGTCAATGTCATCACCTCCCTACAGACGGCACATATCTTGGGTGCGACTGGCGTCACTTATTTTGTCGCCAAGCTCAAAGACCCAACCCAGACGCAGGCCGTGATCCAGCGCATGAGCGGGCAAGCCACTTTTGGTCGCTATGAGCTCTGGAGTGCCTCAGACTTTGCCTGGCGTTCGCAGCAGTACTGGATGATGGATACCGGTGCGGGTGCTGCAGTGCTGTTCCTTGCGGCCATTGTCTTTGTGGTGGGTGCCGTGATCACCAGTCAATCGCTCACTGCCGTGGTGATTGCCTCCTCGCGTGAATACGCGACCTTAAACGCCTTGGGCGCTGGCATGAATGCCCTGCGCCGCGTGGTGCTGTCGCAGGCGGTCTGGATTGGCAGTTTCGGTATGGTGCTGGGTGGCATCATCAGCACGGCACTGTTAATCGCCGCCAAGGAATGTGATGTGCCCATCGGCATGACACCAATGGTCGCCGTGATCTGTGTGGTCCTGATCTTTGGACTTGCAATCGTCTCCGGCTTTATTGCCATGGCGGGACTGCTGCGTGCAGACCCGGCGATCCTCATGCGCTAACGGAGGATCAGCATGTCACTGCATTCCGAAAACAAGAAGCCCAGCCTGATCGCCGACAAGATCAGCAAGTCCTTTACCTCAGGGTTGATCCAGATCCAAATCCTCTCCGAGCTGTCGATTGCCATCCTGCCGGCTGAGTTGACCCTGATCTCGGGACCCTCAGGCTGCGGTAAGAGCACGCTGTTGTCGATCTTAAGCGGCCTGCAGTCACCCGATAGCGGCACCACATGGGCCGAAGACAAAGCCCTAAGCCGCGCCTCCAAACGCGAACTGGAGCGTTTCCGTCTCTATCACACCGGCTTTATTTTTCAGGGCTTTAATCTCTTCCCCGCGCTCACCGCCAGCGAACAGATCGAGTTACCGCTCAGCTATCTGGGCTTAGGTAAAGCTGAATGTCGCAAGCGCGCCGTCGAAGCCCTGCATGAGGTGGGTCTGGGCCATCGTATCCAGCAGCGTCCGGCGGAGCTCTCGGGCGGAGAGAAACAACGCGTCGCCATTGCTCGCGCCTTGGCCAAGCGCCCGCAATATCTGTTTGCAGATGAACCAACCAGTGCGCTGGATGCCGCCAGCGGCCAGACCGTGATCAACATCCTGCGCCAAATTGCGCACCAGCATGGCTCGACCGTGCTGTGTGTCAGCCACGATCATCGCCTGATCCAGCATGCGGATCGTGTCCTTGAGATGGAAGATGGTATGATTCACCACGATTGGCGGGCGACCAACCCTCCCCCCGACCATCAGGCAACCCACTCCCACTTCCTGGCCCAACAGGGCGCAGCAGAAACCCGACGGCAGGATCCTTTGGCATGATTGCACGATTTAACCTCCCCCACCTGACCATCCCTACGATTGCCGCTCGCTCACGCCTGCCAATCCTGTGCGTGGTCATGACGGGTATGCTGGGTCTGGTCGCCTGTCATGACCGCTCGCCACCAACACCATCTACACAGACGGCAGAGCACTTTGCCTATGCCGCTATTGCACGCGGCAAGGTGGATGTCGATGGCGGCGTCGTTGCATTAGCCTTCCCGGAGAGCGGGGTGGTACAGGCTGTGCATGTCAATATCGGAGATCAGGTCCAGCGCGGACAGGTCTTGGCGGAGCTGAACCCGGCTGCCGCAAGTTTGGCCGTCGATGCCGCCGCCGCCGAGCTGACCCAGAGCAAAGCGCAAGCCGAGGCACAAAGCACCCGTTTGCCAACCGCTCTGCGCACCGCTGAACGCTGGCAGAAGGCCGCCAAACTTGGCGCCGCCCAACAGCAGCAGGCCGACGATGCTGCGCTCGCCGTGGCTCAACTGCAGGCCGATCAGGCGGTGGCTCAGTCTGCAATTCAAATTTCTGTACAAAAACTCGCCACAGCTCGCTATAATCGCGACCGTCAAATCCTGCGTGCACCGCAAGACGGCGAGATCATCCAGCGCGATGTGCAGGTCGGTAGTCTGCAATCGCCTGAGCATGCGATCCTGACCCTGCTGCCGCGCCAGCCGCTGATCGTGCGTGCCGAAGTCAACGAAAGCTTTGTGCCTAAGTTGAGACTCGGCATGAAAGCCGACCTGACCAGCGACAGTAACTCAACCGGCAGTCAGTCTCTATCGACGGCGCATGTGATTCGGATCGGCAAAGTTTTTGAAGACGCCCGTCTGGGCAGTGATACGCAACAAAACAACCGTGTGGTACAGTGCGTGCTGGCGCTGGACACCCCAAGCGCAGGCAAGACCACAACGGCATCTTCCCCGGCAGCCACGGCAACCCCGGTGCTGCTTATCGGCCAAAATGTTCTGGTGAAATTCTATGACTAAGAGTCTGGTAAAACACGCTTATCCTTCGATTCAGCACACGGCTGCAACACCGTGGATCATCCTGTGCGACTTTGACGGTACCATCAGTGTCGATGACACCACCGATGTACTACTACAGCGTTTCGGCCTGATGGGCTGGGAAGCGCTGGAAGACGACTGGCTGGCTGGCCTGATCGGCTCCCGTGAATGCATGGGCTCGCAGATCGGTTTGCTGGATATGACGGCGCTTGAGTTTTACCAACGGCTTGACCAGATGGCAATCGACCCGGATTTCAAAGAATTTACCAGCATGGCCAGCCGTTTTGGCGTTGAAGTGCAGATCGTCAGTGATGGCCTCGATAGCGCCATCCAATACATCATGAAGCGTCATGGTCTGGACCGCCTGCCGGTCTATGCCAATCATCTGGTGCAGCAGGACGAGCGTCGTTGGGCGCTGGAATTCCCTTACGCCAATGAAAACTGCCTCAAGGCCAGCGGCAACTGCAAATGCGCTCGCGCTGCCAGCGTACAGATCACCCCACAGCTCACCTCGCAGCGCGTCCTGTACATTGGTGACGGCAGCTCTGACTTCTGCGTCTCAAACCGCGTTGATGTAGTACTGGCCAAAGACAAGCTGATCGACTACTGCCGTGACCACGAGATCACCCATTATCCGATCCAGAATTTCAACGATGCCTTGGCTATCCTGCCTGAGATCCTGATGCTGCCTGCACCAGACCAGACCGCTGCACTTGCGGAGCCTGTGGTCTATAACCCTGCCGCATCCAAATAACCCTTTCACCCCCGTGTGGCGGATAGCAGTATCCGCCGTCGATGTTACAGGCTGTGTTTATGATTCAACAAAACGACTATTGGCTCGAAGGAACGGCCCATGACCAATATGGCCGCATCGGCGTTCTCCTGATCCATGGTCTGACCGGCACGCCCAATGAGATGAAAATGGTGGGCAAAGGCCTGAATCGCGCCGGCTTTACCGTCTATGGCATGCAGCTCGCTGGTCACTGCGGCGATGTGGCGGACCTCAACCAAACCACATGGCAGGACTGGTACTTAAGCGTCGAGCAAGCGCTGGTCCGTCTGTCGGCCGAAGTGGACCATGTCTTTACCGCCGGCCTCTCCATGGGTGCCCTACTAGCGCTCAAAGCCGCTGCCGATCATCCTGATGTGGTGCGCGGTGTGGGTGTCTATGGTCCGACTTTCCGCTACGATGGCTGGAGTATCCCACTCTATGCACGCTATCTGAACTGGCTCCTGATCTGGGTCAAGCGACTGGGCATCCTACAAAAAGGCATCTTTATCGAACAACCACCTTATGGCTTAAAAGACGAACGCCTGCGCGCACGTGTGGTCGCCAGCATGTTTAGCGGCGACAGCAGTGCTGCGGGATTAGCAGGCAACCCGTATCCTGCGCTTGCCGAGATGCTGTTGCTCTCGCGCGTGGTCAAAAAGCAGTTACCTCAGGTCAAAGTCCCCTGTCTGCTCATGCATGCGTCCGAAGACGACGTCGCCGATGTCAAAAACATCCTGCTCGTGCGTGACCGCATCAGCGCACCGAGTCGTCTGGTGCTGCTGGATGACAGCTATCACCTGATCACCATTGACCGTGAATACAAAAAAGTCATCGAAGAAAGCGTGGCTTATTTCAGCGCCATTGCCAGTGAATGCACGACCAAAGCCAGTAATGCCGCATGAATGCCCTGGCGTGGACCTTGTGGCTCTTGAACATCACGCTGGACACCACAGGTCAGCTTGCGTTCAAACAGGCCGCGCGCCAGCCTGAAGTCACGGGGAGCTACTGGGCCAGCCTTGTTCAACAGCGCTGGCTGTGGTTCGGGATCGGGTGCTATGTGTTTGAAATCATCCTGTGGCTGGCGTTCTTATCGTTGGTGCCGCTCTCAACCGGCGTGCTGCTGCGCTCACTCAATATTATTCTCATCATGCTGGCTGGGCGCTTGTGGTTTAAGGAAGCCCTCAATCCCATGCGTGTCACCGGCATCGTCCTCATCTCCATCGGCGTCGCACTCGTCGGCGCAGGAGCAGACACATGACAACGCTGCATCCGCCGCGCTCATGGCGCTTTTATCTGCTGGGATTTCTGCTGCTGATCGTCTTTGATACGCTGGCGCAGATGTGCTTTAAATACACCGCGCTTGCAGCCCTGCCCATGCAGATGAATGCCGACTGGCTGCTGCGTCTACTCAGTCATCCGTGGCTTTATGGGGCCATCGTCGGCTATATCGGTGCCTTCCTCACGTGGATGTCTTTGCTAAAGACCGCGCCCATCGGACCGGCCTTTGCTGCCTCCCATCTCGACGTCGTCAGCGTGATGCTCTGCTCACATCTGCTGCTGCATGAAAGCCTTACAGGCATACAACTGCTCGGGGCCGGTGTTATCGTCGCCGGTATTGCTTGTCTGGCCATCGGCGAAACCGCATAAAAAAACAAGATTTTTTCCGGCGCCATCCTGCTATAATTCTCCATCATTAATACACACTTTCACATTAATTCCATGACCGAACTCGATCATCCGTTCGCTCCGCGCATACTCAAATGCCTCGGCGCACTGGAGTTGCTCGCCGGATTCTGGCTTCTATACATGACCGCTGGGGCAGCGGCTGCATGGATGCCCGGCAAGTCCGATGGTGATCCGACGGCATGGCCGCCTATTGCGATTATTTTGCTGTTGCCGATTACCGGATTTGCACTCACCTCGGCTGTAGCGGCATTTCAGCGCTGGGACAATGCTTGGTTCTGGCAGGTATTTGGCATCACAAGTATAGTAATTGCACTCTACTTAGGCGCGGCGACGCTGCTGATGGCCGTCTGACTGATCAGATGCTGTTATGATATTCTGAATGAATATCGCATCTTGCCGAACCACTAGCCATGATCGACCTCTCCGCGCCATCTGCGCAACGTATCCTCAAAGTCCTCGGCATTCTGGAGTTGCTCTTAGGTCTTTTGATCCTTTGGCCCTTAATCAAGGCATACCAAGATGTCTGGATCGGAAATGATGAATTCCCTCAGCAGGAATGGACACCGCTCTTTATTGACATGATGACCCCATTAGTCACACTGCTGCTGATTTCAGCACTTGCGGCGTTCAGGCGCTGGCGGCGTGCACGGGTCTGGCAAATTTTTGGCGTAGGTAGTCTGTTGCTCTTTATCAGTCTAATGATTCTTGGACTAACAACAACCTGAGCCCAGCTTAATCATGCCCTGACATTAGACATAAAAAAAACAACAATAAGGCCTTGTTTCTTATTAAAATTATGACTTTCATTTCTTTCTTGACGCGCGGCAGCAGTTGATCCATTAGGCACTGAGCCTGATGAGCCAGAAGCACACAGGATCTGACAAACCGGCTTTGCCATTCACATGCAGGCCATTGATCAACAACTCACTCAGCGGAAAGCCGCAGCCAGCGCCTCAAGCCCAACCTTCGGATCGTGTAGACCTCGATAGAGCGATGGGATGGGCAGATCCACGCCAAACAGATGATAGACCGCGTGCATGGCGCAGTGGACAGAATATTCCACGGTATATACCGTATCATCCGGCAGTTCGACATGCTGCCCCAAGAAGGCAAAGTTAGCCGCTCCCTCAGGTATGACATGCGGCCTGTCGCTCGGTTTGCGTGGTGCAAACATGGCAGATGCATAAGGCAGCATCACCGGCGTGACATCCGTGCTCGCCAGCACCTCTGCACGAATATCATCAAACTGTAGATGATGCAGCAGTTCGTCAAGGATCTCCCGACCACTACATTGTGCCATGGCTTTGGTGACATGATTACCCGGCGAATCGATGAAAAGACCATAGCCCCAAGTCGTATAGGTATCCGGCGGCATATTTAGGAAATGCGGCTGATAGGGCACGACCAGCGACATAAGCCAGTTTGAATCAACAAAGGTCATGAGCGCCCCTGTGCCCGGCTGATTGCCACTGAAATCCACCAGCCGATCAAGCAGCAAGCGACCATGCATGGTCAGCGTGAATGACTCCCACTTGTTGTCGTCTATATTAAAGAATGTATGAGGCCGACCAAAATCATCCGCTTGACGGGCAATCGCCTCCCAAAGCGACCATGCTCCATCACGTCGGTCGCGGATCAGTTCTGGAGCATGATCATTATCGCCATAGGTGGCATCTGCCGTAATCGACCCCAGCGTCACAAGGCAGGCATCACCAGTCCCAATCTCGATGACCTGCACGCCCTGTGCAGTCAGCACATGCAACCGGGTCGCGCGGCGCAAGCCGGGAATCTGCTGATCAAAATCGATGTCTGTCACCCGATGGGCAAAGCGCACATCAACGCCTTGATCCAGCAGCCACTTTTGAAGGGGCACAGCGATTGAATCATATTGATTCAAAGGGGTTCGGCGCACACCAGCCAGTGTGTGCATGCGCGGGAACTCCTGTATAAAGCGCAGGAGATAGCGACGCAATTCAATCGCGCTGTGCCAATTCTGAAATGCAAACGTCGTGCGCCACATCTGCCAGAAATGCGAAGCAAAAAAGTGCGGTGAGAACATCTCGTCAATGCGGTGCGCACCGATCACATGCTCCGGCATGGCCAGCAAACGTGTCAGTTCAGCACGGTGATGTACATCCAAGCCATAGTGGCTGGCATCCAGAATACGTGCACCTTTGCCAATTAAGCGTGCATGCGACTCGGTATGGACCTGCTGATTAAAGGCAGCGATTTCCTCGCGCACTGACATACCGGTCTGTTGCAGCGAGGGAATGCCATCAAGCAGATTCCACAAGCACTGATATACCTCGTCAGTGAGCATACGACCACCCCGAGTGACATAAGCATGCGGCGTAACCGGTGAAACCCCTCCATCCAGACATCCACCAACCAGCCCCAACTCTTCAAGGATATGGATCTGGTGGGCTGGCATTCCTGCATCACGGATCAGGAAAACTGCCGCCGCCATTGAGGCGATTCCCCCGCCAACGAGCCAAACTTCAGCATTTTTTGCATCGAGCATGATGTCACCAAACCATTCAAGGCCAAAACCGGAGTAGATGATTCATCATACATATATTTACCAAATGGTTTTCTTTGGTTGAAACAAATCCCAAGGCATGTCAAACACATTGCTTGTTTGTCTATTTTGTGATCATCAATTTCATCACTCTCGTTGCAGAATGGTTCTTTCTTGGTGGTTGATCGCAGCCCACTCATTAACCTTGCCTTACGCGCATAAAAAAACACGGCCTGAAGGCCGTGTTTTTTAATTCCGATCACCAGTCTTACATTTCTTTCTTAGCGCGGGTCAGCAGTTGATCCAAGAGGTACAGGGCTTGGTCAATCTCGGCACGGCTAATGAACAGATTCGGCGCAAAGGTAATGACGTTCTTGTAGTAGCCACCGACATCCAGCACCAGACCCATTTTGCCACCCTGCCAATCCAGATCACCCGATAGACCAATGTGGACCATCTTGTCCAAGAGTTCACGGTTCGGGGTGAAGCCGTCTGTCGTACAGATCTCGGCACGCAGCGCGAGGCCCAGACCATCGACATCGCCGATCTCGACATGGCGTTTTTGCAGGTCTTTCAGACCTTCGAGGAAGTAGGCACCGCTCTCAAGCACCATGGTCTCGAAGTCGGCTTCTTGGGTCATCTTCATGACTTCAAGGCCGAGCGCCGTACCTAGCGGGTTAGACGCGAAGGTCGAATGAGTCGAACCTGGCGGGAAGATCGTTGGGTTGATCAACTCTTCACGCGCCCACAGGCCGCCCAGTGGGTTCATGCCGTTGGTCAGGGCCTTGGCGAACACCAGTATGTCCGGTTGCACACCAAAATGCTCGATCGACCACAGTTTACCGGTACGGTAGAAGCCCATCTGGATTTCATCGACAACGAGCAAAATGCCGTGATCGTCGAGAACTTTTTTCAGACCTTTAAAGAAATTACGTGGCGGGACCACATAGCCGCCCGTACCTTGGATCGGCTCGACGTAGAACGCGGCATATTCGGCTTGACCAACTTTCGGATCCCAGACGCCGTTGTATTCGGTTTCAAACAGACGGGCAAAATCACTTACGCAATACTCACCGTACTCTTCGGCAGTCATGCCTTTCGGGCGGCGGAACGGATACGGGAATGGTACAAAGTGCGCACGATCACCGAAATGACCATAGCGACGACGATAGCGATAGCTGGAGGTAATCGCGGAGGCACCCAAAGTACGACCGTGATAGCCGCCTTCAAAGGCGAACATCAGGCTCTTGCCGTTCGAGGCATTACGCACGATCTTGAGCGAGTCTTCGATCGACTGCGAACCACCGACGTTGAAATGCACACGACCGTCACGGCCAAACTTTTGCTTCATGTCTACCGCGATGGTCTTGGCCAGTTCGATCTTGGTCGGATGCAGGTATTGGCTCGCCACCTGAGGCAGAACATCGATCTGGTTTTTGAGGACATTGTTCAGACGCTCGTTCTTGTAGCCAAAATTGACTGCGGAATACCACATCTGCAAATCCAGATAAGCAATCCCTTTTTCATCATAGAGATAACTACCTTCACAGCCCTCAAATATCTTGGGGGGATTCACATAATGCACGGTATCGCCAAAGGAGCAATACTTGGCCTCATCCGCCAGCAACTGGTCAATATTCGACATACAATCCTCATTAAAACAGTAAAAACAGATTCGTTACGGCGGATCCTGATCAGCCCGTCATCGTCCCTGGATTTGGGACGGGAGTGTTGACCACAGACCTATCCAAATCGTGTAGATTTCATGCATATTACATGAACTCATAGCAAAAAGAGCGGCATCCAGACGCAGATCGCATTCGTTTAATGCTCAGATGAATTCATGCCGTATGCAAGTAACTTCCCAAAAAATTCGCGATCCGGCTCTCATAAGATTTAGGCGCGTAATCATACAGATCCTGATGCGTCGCCCCATCAACTACCCAAAGCTGCTTCGGTGCGTTGGCAACCTGATACAGGTGAAGGGTTTCATTGATACGGGTCAAGGGGTCCATCGAGCCAGACGCAATCAAAACCGGCATATGCAGGTCAGGCATAACAGCTTCTGGTCGCAGTTGCTCAGGCGTAATCCCTAAACGCAGTGGCAACTGGGTCAGGAGCAGCGGCGCCAAAAGATGGCCTTCACTTCCCAGATGCTGATCCAGACGATCCTGTACCGCTTCACGGATAGTGGGAAACATCGACTCCAGCACCACGGCACTGACCATCGGATCATGTGCATTGGCTTCCGACAGGACAAAGGATGCTGCACCCAGCGACACCCCGATCACGCCAATCTTTTCCAGAGGATAATGCTGGGCCAGATACATCAACGCCGCATGTACGCCCATCCCCTCATGCATACCGAAGGTGATACGGTCTCCCTTGCTCTCGCCATGTGCAGGCAGATCGATCAGGAGCACAGTATACCCTAATTGCTTGAGGAACCGGGCACGTCTGAGCATATCTGTCCGGTCACCATCGATCCCGTGCAACAGGAGTACCACCCCCATATGCGGGCGACCACGCACCAGCCAGCCCTGTATATCCGCAGCGGCTGTAACATCCTGATCAATGATATGAACCTTTTCTGCATCGAGGTCCAGCGGGGCAGGCCCGATCATGTGCATGGACGGCGCGCTCAGCAGCTCTCCTGCGCCCCATACAGTGGCGACAAACAGCAATGCCAGCACCGTAACCACCCTTAGTCCATAACGGCGCAACTTGCGACTCATGTCAATCTCCGGAGCGAACTGCCACTACCGGTGTGGCTTCTTGCGCAACAGACTGTACTACAGTCCGGATGACAAAAACAGCAATCGCCCATCCATCAGCCCCTAAACGCCAAAGGAAATCCGGAAGCATGCCCCCTGATCCTGCGGAATGCTCCACAGAGATGCGCCATTGGCTTCGCAAAAAGCACGTGACAGATAGAGCCCTAGCCCCGTTCCGCCCGCTTCCGTCGTATAAAACGGCTCGAACAGCGACGGCAGGACTTTATTGGGAATACCCAGACCCTCGTCGATCACATCCAGCATCACCAGACCCGACTCAAGCCGGCGTAAATGAAAACTCACATGTGGCTTGGCGTGCAGCTTGCTGCCATGATGCAGGCCGTTATTGACCAGATTGATCAGCACCTGCTCCAGTTGAAAAGGATCAAACTCGACATGATAATCCACATCCACCGAAAGCTGGACCAGACTCAGTTGATCGCGGCTATAGGTCTGACTGTTGATCCGCTCAGTGACATTCGGTACGAAGTGATCCTGAAAACTGGTCAGCCAATCGAGCAGATCAAGGCGCTCAGGCTTTGAGGTATTGCGCCGTGACAGTTGCAGAATGTCCTCGACCATCTGATTCAGCCGCACGCTCTGCTTTTGGATCATCTTGATCAAGGTCTGCTCATCGGGCTGATTGTTGATCTCTCCCAATAGCTCACCCGCCTGACTGATCGCCGCCAGAGGATTGCGGATCTCATGCGCGATACTGGCCGTCAAGCGGCCGAGCGAGGCCAGCTTCATCTGCTGCGCCTGCTGATTGACCCGGCTTAAGCTCTCCAGCAGCACTACGGTCGCCCCAATCGGCGAGGCACCATCTGACAATCGCCCACCATCCAGAGCCAAGAGCTGTACACTCAACGCCATCTGCGACTCATGTGTAGTAAAGCTAATTGGTTGTGCGGGTGGCCGATGCTCAAGCAATTGCGCATCATCCATATCCGTCGCGACCATAACGCCCTGACGACGTGCATCCTGCTGTATCGCCAGCATGATCTGCACCGCAAGCGATGGCGACAACTGCATCAGCGACCAGCCATAACCCGCCTCAGGCTGATGCAGCCATTGCCGGGCGGCTTCATTAATCATCAGGAGTCGCTGCTCGCGGTCAAATGCCAGCACGCCCATTGGCATCTGCTCGATGATCAGTTGATTGATTGCTTCTGCCTGACGCGCCTGACCGGTCCGTAAGGCCGCCTCCTCTTCCACCAGCTTGAGCCGCCGCGTGATCACCTGACCGAGAAAGGACACCGCCACAAAGCTCACTGCCAGCAATCCCACCGAGCCCGCCGCGCGCATCTGACTATCGTGAACGATCGAGAAATAAACCTGCTGATAGACCACCGCCAGTACCGCCAGCAGCGCGATGACCATGGCACGACCCTGCGGCAGCAGAATACTGCCCACCATCACCGCCACGATATAGAGCATCGACAGCTGCAGACTGACGCCCCCATTGGCATAGACCATGAGGGTGAGCGCCACCACATCGACGACCAGCATGACAAAGACTTGCAGCTCAGGATAATGAAACCAGTAGCGCAAGAGCAGATAGCCCACCAGCGTCAGCACGCTGTAGGTCGTGACGGTTTCAAGGTACAGTGACGGGACCGAACTACCGACCAGCGGATTGTCGATGGTCAGCAAAAACAGCGCGACGAGAAAAAAAGACAGCGCAATCCGATACAGGGCATAAATCAGATTGACCCGGTGTAATGCACTCCCTGTCTGCAGGCGCTTCATGATCACTTTATTCATCCCATGACCAAAGGTTGGCCGGGCGCGGCCAAGGTCTGACCACCTGCAATGCTGCAGATGGTCATCTCGATTTCAATCAGGGAGTGATCAGCTTGTAGCGCATAGCAAGATGCGTCAGCTTGACATCGCTGTCGATCTGCAGCTTCTCAAAGATGCGATAGCGATAGGTATTCACGGTCTTGACACTGACGAACAGACGGTCCGCGATTTCCTGAGCGCTCACGCAATTCACCACCATCATGGCGACCTGCATTTCACGTTCGGACAAGAGATCAAACGGAGAGTTCTGCTGATCGGACAGATAGCTCGATGCCAATTGCTCGGCGATGTCCGCACTGAAATATTTACCGCCCTGAATCACCTTGCGAATGGCACGGACCATCTCGTCGAGCGGCGCACCTTTGGTGATGTAACCGCTGGCACCGGCTTTTAGCAAGAGAGAAGGATAGGGTTCAGCACTTAAACCACTGACCGCCAGTACCTTGACGTGCGGCACAGACTGCAGCAGTCGCCGCGTCGTCTCGACACCACCAATGCCGGGCATGCTCACATCCAACAGCACGACCTCAGGCTGTTTCTGCCGAGCCAGTTCGATGGCTTGCTCACCAGATTCGGCCTCGGCCACGACATCAATCTCAGGGGTATCTGCCAACATGCGGCAAATCCCTGCCCTTACTAACTCATGATCATCTACGACGAGCACTTTTATCACTGACGCATCTCCATCTGCATGGTTCGTTCGAGCACACGATACCCATGGCATTGTCTTCATAATTGTTAAGAATTGCAATTCCTCTGCACTGACGCCCTGTCCTGGAGTTGCCTTCCGTACCGTTAGTATGTTATTTAAGCATCATAAACACACTTTGTTTCATGAAACATCATTTTTTAGTGATTTTTAATGGTAGTTATCATGTAACATCGCGATGTCGGTGTTTCGTCGCCATTCTAACCTGAATTTGGCCCTTGTACGCATTCAATTTTGTTGCGGAAGTGGTTGTTTTTTTGCGTTTGACGGACATCCTGCGGGATGAGAGTCGCGAAATCGCACTTCAGGTTGATACAGCCTCCTGCTCAGGTGACAGGCTGCGGCGAAATCATCATCAGGCAGTTCAGGATTTGTAGCGTGCAGCGTGTGCGTTTGCAGGTTATGGAGATTTTTTGCTGGACTGGTCACTTGTTGTTCTCATCGATCGCCGCTATCTAAAAAGATAGAGGCACCCAAAAAATAATGTAACAACAAACCAGAACCAATGCCGGATAACCCTTACGATTTGATTGATTAAGGACACTTTCATGAACCGTGCGCCGATGCTCTCCCCAGCCTCGTCTCTGGCCGATATGCCAGATCGCCGTGCGATGACGTCAACCCGCCCCGAGGCTTTGACCCGCGAATCGTTTACGCAGTCCATTACGGTTTCATCCGCGATTGCTGCACCCGCCTACCGCTCAACCCAGCGTCGTCTTGGTCGTTTAAGTACGCTGATGTTGACGGGTTTGTGTGCTTGGCTGTCGGCCTCTACCGCCTCCGCCAGTCTGCAGATCAACGTCTCAACCGCTGGCAACAACAAGCCTGCCAGCAGTTGGTCGAACAACAGTGACAGCATCAACAACCTGTCACGCGCCAGCCAGATCATGAACAATGATCGTGACGAGGATGACGACGAGCCGTCGCCGCCCGCCAGCCTCTCCATCGACATTCGGACCAATCGTGGCACGAATAGCGCTATTCCGACCAGCCGCGCAGGCAGTCTGTCGGGTATCGTGGACAGTGTGCGTGACCGCATCAACGGCAATGGCGTCAATCCCGATGTCAGCGCCAATGCCGCACTGGTGATGGACAGCAACACCGGAGAGATTCTCTACGGTAAAAACGTTGATACCGTGCGCCCCATGGCCTCGATCACCAAGCTGATGACCTCTATGGTCACACTGGATGCACGTCTGCCGATGGATGAAAAAATTACCCTTGAGCCTGAGGACTTTATGGGTCCCAAGCACGCCAGTTCCAGTCTGCGCGTGGGCCAGACCTATAATCGTGCCGAAGTCATGCTACTGGCTCTCATGAAGTCAGAGAACCCAGCCGCATCGGCATTGGCCCGCACCTATCCGCAAGGCCGCACGCAGTTCATCGCCAATATGAACGCCAAGGCGCGCAGTCTGGGTATGTCAACGGCTTTCTTCGGTGATCCGACCGGTCTCGACAACCGCAATTCGGCATCCCCACGCGATCTGGCCAAGATGGTCAAAGCCGCCTATCAGTATGAAGTCATTCGCCGTTTTACGACGACCGCCGAACATGACTTCTACACCGATACCGGCCTGCTGCATGCCCGCAACACCAATGCGCTGGTACGTGAAGGCCAGTGGGATATCGGCCTCTCCAAGACCGGCTATATCAGCGAAGCAGGCCGATGCGTAGTCATGCAGGCGCGTGTCAATCAACGTCCGACTGTGATCGTTCTGATGGATGCCGGCAGCTCGCAAAGCCGCACTGGCGATGCCAACCGCATCATGTCGTGGCTGACCAGCATGCTATAAGACACTCGCATCGTTTACGCCCTTCCCAAATCCCCTGTCAGGTCACTGACGGGGGATTTGTTTTGAACGGTCGGGTACAGGACAGGGACTTGTCTTTTAAAACAGGCGCTTTTAGAGTCGACTGTATCGCTCTCTCTCATTGATACCAGCACTCAAGGAAACACTGATGACCGCAGGATTACCCTCGTATGACCTGATTCCGACTGGAGGACATGCACCAGAAGATGTTGTGGTTGATCGCGCCGGGCATCTCATCGTCGGTGTGGATGATGGGCGAGTATTGCGAATAAATCCTGAAACCGGCACCAGAGAAACCCTCGTGCAGACCGGCGGTCGCCCATTGGGCCTTGAGGCCTGCGCCGACGGTCGCCTGCTGATTTGTGACAGTCCGAGCGGACTTCTAGAATGGAATCCTGTGACCCAAACGCTGACCACGCTGATAAATGAGTATCAGGGACAAGCCTTACCATTCTGCAGCAATGTGGTCGCAGCTAAGGACGGCGTGATTTACTTCAGTAGCTCGACCGACCGCTATACCATCCATGACTGGAAAACCGATCTGATTGAGCAGATCCCGACGGGGCGGCTGTTTCGACGGGATGCAGACGGACGCGTAACGCTTTTACTCGATGGGCTGTACTTTGCCAATGGTCTGGTACTCGCTCCCGATGAAGCATGGATCATCGTTGCCGAGTCCGGTGCTTATCAGTTGCGCCGACTGTGGTTGACTGGGCCTCAGGCCGGGACCAGTGAGATCTTTGCCGAAGTGCCGGCCTTCCCGGATAACTGCTCGCAAAGTGCTGACGGACTAATCTGGGTGGCACTCGCAGCACCGCGCATGCCGATCATGATGGCACTCAAGCAGATACCGCTGACGCTACGCCGCATCATTGCCCGTCTGCCGGATCAGGTCCAGCCCAAGCCGCAGCGCGTCGCTTGGGTGCAGGCTTATGCGGCTGACGGCCATCTGGTACATGATTTCAAATGGACCGATGGCCGCTACAGTATGGTCACTGGCGTCTGCCAACATGGCGATTCGGTCTACTTAAGCAGTCTCGCCGAACGGTCGATTTTTCGCTTCAGACTCCCGCGCTGAGCCGCGCGCCAGCAGGGCCTGATCAGTGAGCTTTCTCATTCGCAGGACACGCACCGATCCAGCGAGCATCACTGACCATGCTCATCTCGCGCGGCCCTGACGGCGTCTGCATGTGCATCTTCATCTCTTGGCGATAGGCACTGTCGCCGTTCATGGTGATTTCGACATGAATGGTGGCATCTTTGCAGGTGATATCGCTGATGATGATGTTGCCCACTTTGTTCCAGTGGTTATCCGTACATTCCATGGACTTTTTTTTCTGACTTTGTTTGAACAATTCCTCGGTGTCCTTCGATGTCTTTTGTTTCAGACAAATTTTAGTGGTGTTTTCCATCGGTTTGCCACCAGCCATACCGGGCATATTCATTTTGCTGCTCATCTGCCACTCACCACCCTTGATCGACGGAAAATCAAAGGCATACACCGGCATAGCAACCATCATAGCAACAAGTGCAATCAGACTTTGTTTCATTTTTTTCTCCCTGAGATATTCCCTGATATGCAGCTTTCCCCTGCTTCTGCACGACAGAAGCCCCCACAAGATCATGCACCTAAAACATGTCATATCAAAGTCCGGCATATGCAAATCACAATGCAGTGCTTGAGCATCTTGATTCATTTCTCTGGGAGATATGCTTATATTAAAATTATTTAAAATAAATGATTTATGTAAATACAACGTCATCCCGCCATGATACAGGGCAGGTAAAACCCATATACGAGTTTAACAGTTTGATACAAATAGTCTTTACCAGACAAACTCTTCACTCAAGCTTCATATCGGCTGCCCATTGACATGTAAACGTGCCGAAAAACCCTGCGAAATCCAGATGATGACCCAGTGATCATCATAATCGCATTCGACAATAGGCGTCTGATCCTGAATCACGCGATGCTGTTGCCAATGAATCTCCAGCACGTCATCAAGGTGAAGTTGGACCTCATCCGTGGACGGTTCCATAAACACCGTCAGGATGTGCTTTGAAGTATTTTTAAACCTGAAATTCAGCATTGATTTGTCCTTATTCCACCTCCATCTCGATCAAAACGGGATGCACACGAATCAGACTATCCGAAAAGTTGCCGATACGATATGCTGTCAGTTCATGAAGATAGTCTCAAAGCTGATAGCAAGCAACGCGGCGGCGTCATTCCTGATTTTGCGCCCGACCTCCCATACTCCTGATATCCAGATGTAGACCATGACCACACCGCTCATTCCCCTCTGGCTGACGCCTCACCATCTGCAAGGCATGAAACGGGGCATCGAAAAAGAATCCCTGCGCATGCAGGCCGACGGCTTTCTGGCTCAGACCGATCATCCGGACGCGCTCGGCTCGGCGCTTACCCATCCACGCATCACCACCGACTACGCCGAAGCGCTGATGGAGCTGATCACACCGACGTTTGATAGTCCGCAGGCCGCGTTGGACTGTTTGCGTGAACTCCATCATGTGACATATCAGGCGCTGCCCGAGGGCGAGACGCTATGGCCTCTATCCATGCCCTGCATGCTGGATAAGGACGAAGCGCACATCCGCCTTGCTCAGTATGGCTCTTCCAACCTCGGCCAGTTCAAGACCCTATACCGTCGGGGCTTGGGTGTGCGCTATGGTCGTCGCATGCAGACCATCGCCGGGATCCACTATAATCTCTCCTTCCCCGACAGCCTGTGGCAAGCATGGCAGGCCGAGGAATGCGCAGGCTACGACCCACTGATCAATAAACTTCCCGATGACTGCAAGTCCTCCGCCGATCAATCGCCCAAAGACTTCGTCAGCGGTAAATACTTTGGCCTGATCCGCAACTTCATCCGCATGACCCCAATGGTGATCTATCTGCTCGGCGCCAGTCCTGCCGTGTGTGCCTGCTTCCTACGCGGACGTGAACATCATCTGCAGCCACTTATGGATGGCACACTGTACTTGCCTGAGGCAACTGCGCTGCGTATGGGCCGCCTCGGCTATCAGAACAGCGCCCAGCGTAGTCTCGGTATCCACTACAACTGCCTGAAAGCCTATGTGGCGGGTTTGAAACGCGCCATCGGCACCCAGTTTCCCGCCTTCACGGCACTGGGGCTGGATGATGCACACGGCGAACCATTGCAGATCAACGACCATATCCTGCAGATCGAAAATGAATACTATAGCCTGATCCGCCCTAAGCAAATCGCGACGGCAGGAGAAACGCCTTCTGAGGCACTGGATGCCCGTGGTGTGGCTTATGTCGAACTGCGCGCCGTGGATCTGGACCCGTTCGCGGATATTGGTATCCGGCTTGAGACTGCAAGCTTCCTCGAAGTCCTTGCGCTCTACTGCCTGCTCAGCCCAAGCCCGGCGCTGCTGTATGGTGAAGAAGACCTCATCGCGCGCAATCAGGCACTCGTTGTCGATCAGGGCCGCAAGGCCGGTATCAAGATCGAGACGGCCCATGGTCTCGTGGACTTTAAACACTGGATGCAGCAACATCTGGATGCCATGGCACCGCTGGCTGCGCTCTTGGATGAAGCGCATGGCGGGCAAAACTACACCGCAGGCCTCGCCCTGATGCGCGCTCGCGCTGCCGACCCGGAGCTGACCTTGGCGGCACAAGTCCTCGCCGAGACTCGCCAGCAAGGCAACTGGCGCTTTGGGCATGGTCTTGCGCAAGGTTATGCCGCCGCTTTTAATGCCGCACCAATAGCAGAAGCTGTTGCAAACGCATACAAAACTATGGCCGCACAATCGAAACTACAACAGTCACAGATTGAGGAAAACGATAGCATCAGCTTTCGCGAATATGTCGAGCAATGGCGCAAAACCGGGCACGCTACCGTCATTGCCGAACCCAGTGAAGCGTGATCTCACGCGCAGGGTTGACATCAACGCTTAACTTGGTTGAGGGATGCACCTGAGGTTCGACTCAGCAGGTGCAAGTCACTTGAAGGAACAACGCACATGGTTCAACACACCTCCATCCGCCGTTCTGAACGCGGCGCGATCAGTTATCGTATGGTCTGTTTTTTACTATTTCTCGCAAGTAGCGCAGGGATTGGTTTTGCGTTGTATCTGCAGTTCTATCAGCACTTAGAGCCTTGCCCGCTGTGTATCTTTCAGCGCATTGGCCTGATCGGCATGGGCGTGGTCAGCCTGATCGCCGCCTTGCATAACCCCAAAGCACTGTGGCTGCGCCGGATCTATAGCGGACTTGCAACCTTAGGTATCCTCTGGTCGGTCGCTGTCGCCTCGCGCCATGTCTGGATCCAGCATCTACCTCCCGAAGACGTACCCGCCTGCGGTCCCGGCCTTGACTACTGGCTGCAGACCTTCCCGATCGACAGTGTGATCAAGAAAGTCCTACATGGCTCAGGCGAGTGCGCCAAGGTAGACTGGACCCTGCTCGGCTGGTCACTGCCGCACTGGGCGCTGCTGTTCTTCGTGGTCTTGCTGCTGATCAATCTCTATCAGCTCATCCGCCGTACACGCTAAATCCAGCCTCATCTGCTTGGGTATGCAGATCAGCGTACCCAGCGCACCACATATTCTTCCAGTTCCTCAGGATCGACCTCTGTCTCAGGGATACAGCGCCCGGCGACGGATTTTTTGGCTTTCCTCACGCTGTCTACGTTGCCCGTGATGAGCGGATGCCAGTTAGGTAACGCCTTACCTTCATGGATACGCCGGTACGCGCACGACGGCGGTAGCCACTTAAAGAGCGGCACCGCCTCCGGGGTCAATTGCAGGCAGTCCGGCACACGGCTCTTGCGATGCGTATAGTCGCTGCAACGCGCGGTCTTGGTATCGAGCAGCATGCAGGACACCTTGGTATAGACCACTTCACCGCTATCTTCGTCTTCAAGCTTGACCAGACAGCACAGGCCGCAGCCATCACACAGTGCCTCCCATTCCGCCGGATTCAACTCAGACAAGGTGTAATGCTGCCAGAATTTTGGGCGTAGAACAGGCTCAGACACCATATCCATGACAGAAGCCACCTGGATAGATTCAGAACGTTTAGGGGACGTCATAGACGGACCTCCTTTTAAACAAAGCGCATCGATCATCTCGTCATTATACGTGATCGGCGCACACGGGATAATGCTGGAATATCATACTGAGCAGCGTCATCGCTTTTCGTCATGATGCTTAACCGGATAAATGATCAACTCCATCTCGCATCTACGCTAGAGTCCATGCATCTCGTCCTCTTTTCACACAAGGAATCTCTCATGACCTCACTCTCAAGCGCACGACCACCCCTGCCGCCCTTTAGCCGTGAATCCGCCATCCAAAAAGTGCGCCTCGCCGAAGACGGCTGGAACTCGCGTGATCCCGACCGCGTCGCACTGGCCTATACCTTGGACACCCAATGGCTTAACCGCGCTGAATTTATCCACAGCCGCGACGAAGCGCGCGCCTTCTTGACTCGTAAATGGAATAAAGAGCTGGACTATCGCCTGATCAAAGAACTGTGGGCCTACACGGACGAGCGCATCGCCGTCCGCTACGCCTACGAATGGCATGATGATGCAGGCAACTGGTTCCGCTCATATGGCAATGAGAACTGGGAGTTTGATGCGGACGGCCTCATGCAGCGACGCCATGCCAGTATCAATGATCTGCCGATCAAGGCATCCGAGCGGCTGTTTCACTGGCCGTTGGGACGGCGCCCGGATGATCATCCCGGGCTGAGCGAGTTAGGGTTATAAGGCGGTCACAACAGCAAGTCCTGTCCACTCCTCAAACCCACCCGCCTGAGCAAGATTCAGCAACACATCTGCGTATCTGCACCAAAAACAACAAAGCCATTTGATCGCTCAAATGGCTTTGCTTCACGATGCGGATCACGACGCGGTTTATTCTTCGCGACGCGGCGCCAGTGCAAGGTAAGTCGCCGGATTCTGACGGACTCCGTTATACAACACTTCGTAGTGCAGATGCGGACCAGTACAGCGGCCGCTACAGCCGACACGGGCGATTTCCTGATCTTTCTTCACATGGTCACCCACGGACACCAGAATACGCGAGGAATGGCCATAACGGGTCACATAACCATTACCATGGTCGATCTCGACGAAGTTGCCATAGCCGTTTTTCCAACCGGCATAGACCACCACACCAGTACCGGTGGCATAAATACTCGTACCATAGGGTGCTGCAAGGTCAATTCCCGGATGAAACTCACGACCACCCAAGGTGCGATAGCCATATGGTGAGGTCACTTTGGCATTGGCGACTGGCTCAACCGCCAGAATATCGCGCAACTGCAGCTTGCTGTCTGGATTAGCCGTCATCGACTGATTGAGGCTCTGCAAGCCGGATTCACGACGTGCAGCCTGATCGGCAATCTGGTCAATGGTATCGGAAATCCGATCCGAACGGGACACGGGCTCCGCATCATCCGGATCGAAGTCGCCGCCCACACCGGCGAGACTGTCATGCTGATGCGACTCCGCCAGATCAGCGGGGACAAGGCCCGACTGCTCTAAACTGCGATTCAAGTCAGCCTGCTGCTGCCACAGGCGCAAGCTCGGACTGGTATCCTGAGCGCGAACCTGATTGAACACGCTGAGGCGAACGGGACTGACATCTTCGGCGTTGATGGCGGCGAGGTCCGAAGACACCGGTACCGCAGCAAAACCACTGGAGGCAACCAGCACACTGCCCAAAATCAGTGTATTGGTCATCGAAAAGATACGCTTGGCGCGTAACACCATCTCTTGCATAAAAACCTCATTCAACTCGGGACGCCAGACCTCGACGATGACACAACACAGCTTGCTGTCCCAAGGTCAATTCCGCTATCGTAGCCGCTATAGGCAGTAGCAAATTAAATGCCACAGCCCTAGGCGGTATGGATGTTTTACAGCCACTTGATCGTGACTATCACTACAGCTACATCCACGTGCCGATCCCGGAAGGAACCTTGCCACATTTGCTTGTGAGTCATGACGCATGAAACATCCTGTTCAACCTTTTCATAAGCACGCTGTCTTTAGAGACGGTACTAAGGTGTCTGAATCTTCCTGCATTCCAAGCAAACTAAAAATGATCCAGTCGCATATCGACGATCTGAACCGCTTAACTGGGCTGGCTTTGCCTGTCCTGTTACGTTTTTTACCTGCACAAAACTACTGGCAGGTTGCCTCGCTGGATAGCGAAACCTTGAGTATCGCAACAGAACATTTTGCTGCGGCAAGCAGCCTCAGGTATATACAGCATCAAGTCATCAAGGCGCTACAGCAAATTCCTGAATTTGCCACCGTGCGACACCTGAAAGTAGTGATAGAGAACCAGCCCAAGCCCAAAACGGTCTCCCGCGAGGCCCTGCCGACACTCAGTCCTGAGGTCCGGCAAATGCTGGATGATGCTGCATCCATGTTTCAAGACCGTGATATTAGCGAAACATTTAAGCGAATGGCAAGAAACCAGCGATGAATGGGTACGAAAACGTTACATTGTAACTGCTCGTCTGAACATCGGCAGTAATGCTATTTTTGATTATTTTTTAAACTAAAACACAGTGATATTGGCAACTATTCCGCAGAAATATAGGAAATCGGACATTGATGCTTGTCATCAAATGTCACAATTTCATAAGCGTCAGGCTGATCCAAAAGGGCGCGCAGAAGCTGATTGTTGAGGGCGTGACCGGATTTATAGCCATCAAACTGACCAATAATCGGATGGCCAAACAGATAAAGATCACCTACCGCATCCAGCATCTTGTGCCGGACGAACTCGTCTGCAAAGCGCAAGCCGTCTTCATTGACGATGCCATGATCATCGACCACGATGGCATTGTCGAGACTACCACCTAAAGCCAGATTATTGGCCTGCAAATATTCGATGTCGCGCAGGAAGCCAAAGGTACGCGCATGGCTTAATTCTTCAACATAGGAGGTGGTCGAAAAATCCAGCTCAGCATGGTTGTGCGCTTCATCAAAGGCAGGATGGTCAAAATCGATGGTGAATTGCACCCGGAAACCGTCATGCGGGATAAACGCCGCACGTTTGTCCTGTACGGTGACTTCGACGGGCTTGATGATCTTGGCAAAGCGCTTAGGCGCATCCTGCTCCGCGATACCGGCAGTCTGCAGCAGAAAAATGAATGGACCGGCACTGCCGTCCATGATCGGGATTTCAGGAGACGTGACATCAATCATGATATTGTCGATGCCAAGACCAGCAAGCGCACTCATGAGATGCTCGACAGTGCCAATCCGCACGCCATCCACTTCAAGATTGGATGACATGGTCGTCTCATGGACCAGCAACGCTTGTGCCGGGATTTCAACCGGAGGATCAAGGTCAATACGCCGAAAAACAATACCACCATCCACAACGTGCGGACGCAAAGTCAGATAGACTTTCTGACCGCTGTGCAAACCGACGCCGGCAGCCCGGATCGTCTGCCGTACGGTACGTTGCCGAAGGGCTTTGTTGACCATATTATTTCAAAATATTACAAAATTGGTCCATCGTAGCACCTATTTGCCGCGCTGCCAACTGGCAATGGCGCGCAATACCATTTTTATGAGAGGCCCGACACTATTGATCATCCATGAAAAAAGCCCGTCTTTGACAAGACGGACTTTTTGAACATTGAAACATCGCTGTGTGATCGTAAGCCCCAACCAAAGATCGGTTTGAGCCAGCAAACTCAGCGTTTTTGCTGGTTACGCAGGAAATCCTGAATGCGCAATCCGCCAGCCGCACGCTCTGCAGCGGGTGCTTCCTGAGTCGGTAGCGGCGCATTGAGTCCCGAATGGCGACGGTCGATGGCCGGTGCTTCGCCGTCGTTCTGCAGTTGCTGCTGTTCACGGCGCGGTGCTGCACGACGGGTCGGGGTCGTCTGATCGTTGCGGCTCAGGCCGGTGGCAATCACGGTGATGCGCAGTTCTTCACCTGCGTCTGGATCAACGACCATGCCGTAGAAAATGTTGGCTTCGTCGAAGTCGGTGATCTGGTTGATCACATCGGCGACCACGTCGAACTCGTGCATCATGATATTCTGGGCGGTGATATTGACCAGCAGACCCTGTGCACCTTGCAACAGCACATTGTCAAGCAACGGGCTGCGGATCGCCATTTCGGTGGCCAGACGTGCACGGTCATCACCACGCGCGCTGCCGATACCCATCATCGCATGACCGCGCGCAGTCATGGCCGAGCGGATGTCCGCGAAGTCGATATTGATCATACCGGGATTGATGATCAGGTCGGAGATACCGCGCACGGCGTTCAGCACCACATCATCGGCACGCTTGAAGGCATCAACCACGGAGATATTGCTGTAGACGCTCATCAGCTTGTCATTCGGGATGGTGATCAGGGAGTCCACATATTGCGACAGCTCTTCAATCCCTTGTTCGGCAGCCTGACGACGGCGTTTGCCTTCAAAACCAAAGGGCGTGGTCACGACCGCAACGGTCAGAATGCCCATTTCTTTGGCGATCTCGGCGATCACGGGTGCCGCACCGGTACCAGTACCGCCACCCATACCGGCGGTGATAAAAACCATATCGGAGCCTTGCAGGATCTCACGGATACGCTCATGCTCTTCCTGCGCAGCCAGACGGCCGACTTGCGGATCAGCACCGGCACCCAAGCCACGGCTGGTCTGCAGACCAAGCTGGATGCGATGGCTTGCCGACATGCGGTCCAGTGCCTGACGGTCGGTGTTGGCGCAGACGAACGAGACGCCTTTGATACCCGAACGCACCATATGTTCAATCGCATTACCGCCACCACCACCCACGCCAATCGCGGTAAAGCGTGCCAGTCCGTAGTTGTCTGTACTGTCGTCTTGCACCAATGTATATGCAGACATGGTGTGGTTCTCCAAAATAATTACAAAAACATGCCAATATCAATAAAAGCAAAATCGACCCGCAGAGGATGTACAAACATGTCAGGGAAATGGTGACGTTACGCATCCCGACCTGAACTTCATCGCACGATCATACGTTTAAATTCTGTTTTACATGCCCTTGCTGTCCGACAAACCGGCAGCAGACCCAACGCCCGCCCGGCCTGTAGGCCCAATGTCCCGACAGCACGCAAAAAACCGCCATGCGCCACTGCATGACGACTCCATCACTCGTTTCATGCCGTCCCTGCGATAGAAACCCGGTATCCTGCCGGGCCTTAAAATACGGATTTCAGAAGATCGACCACGCGACGCCACGGCGTAACCATGAGACGGTTAACAATCTGCTCACCACGTCCAGCATCACGATCATTTTCTTCGCTCCAGCGCTGGTTTTCGCTCTGGCTATAGAGCAACAGACCACTGGCACTGGCAAAGATCGGCCGATGCAATAAAGGCTTGCGGTCGTCACGAATCTCGACGCTGGCCGGATGATTGCCCAGATGCACTGAAACGCCCAGCGTCTGACGCGCAAGGCTCACGATGCCCTCGATCTGACACGCCGCACCTGCAAGCACCGCACCATGACGCAGCACACCAAAAGCACCCGAATCGAGCAGCAAATGGCGTACGTCAGTGAAAACCTCTTCATAGCGGGCGATAATGATATCCGCCAAATCCATACGGCTTAAGGTAAGCCCCGGACTGGTGCCCATACCGGCCACATGAATCATCTGATCCGCACGGATCAAATCGCGATTGACACCACCATAGCGGACCTTCAGGTTTTCGGCCTGCTCGGTTGAGGTCTGCAGCACGGATGCAATGTCACGGGTGACGTTGTCTCCACCGCAAAGCAAGGTATGACTTAAAACCAGACGGTTTTCTAAATATACCGACACCTCTGTTGTCGCCGCGCCGATGTCGATCAAGCAGACACCATATTCTTTTTCATCCGGTAGCAAGGTGGATTCTGCGGTCGCCAAGTGAGAAATGACCATGCGTTCGACACCGATATTGGCGATTTTGAGCGCTTTGTCGAGATTCTGCATGGTGCCGTTCGGCAGCATCATCAAATGATAATGCCCAGTGATGGTAGTGCCGACCATATTAATCGGATATTCGGCCCATTCGTCGCTATCGTCGATCGAAACACCGAGCGGTACGGCATTGATCAGGTAATGCGTCGGCAAGAGATGACTGCTCTTGGCCATCTCCAGCGTCCGGACGATTTCAGCGGTCGTGATGCTGCCGTTCGCGATCGGCGTGCGCCCTGATGCATTAAAGCTCTGCATCTCGGGACTCGGGATCGATACCCAGGCACTGTGAATACGGCAGTCGGCCATATCTTCGGCCAGCGCAACCGCCTCCTTGATCGCAGAAACCACCTTATCCATATTGCTGATCATGCCTTTGGTCATGCCGCGATTGCTGGCGTGACCAAGCCCGATGACCTCGATCCGATCTGGAGCGTGTACTCGGCCCACGAGCACAGACACTTTGTGCGTGCCGATATCAATGGCAACTATGGTCGGTATCGTTTCAGTTTCGCTCATTTCCACAGCCTATTTGCGTTGCTACAGTCTATCGTGATCTCATTATTTTTTGCATATACCTGACCGCCATCTGACGGACGGTAAACCACATTCCATTAAAGCGCAGCCCCGCCAGTCGTGGACTGCGGTGCTGCCGGAGTCTGGCCCGGCGCCTGACCAATGGGTTGGACAGCAGGCGGAACAGCCACCGGAGACGCCGCTGGACTTGACAGCGTATTGCTGGTTGCAGCGATTGACAGCGGACGCGCTGCGCCCCACTGGATCGCCATACCGTTGCGATAGCGCAAATCAACTGCAGCAATACGCGGCCACAATTCGCGCAGCTTATCGTCACGTTGACCCAAATCGCTTAAACGCTGTAGCTTCAGATTAGTCTGCTCCTGATCGACGATCACGCGCAGACCGGTGTCGAACGCCATAAACCAGGTCATACGATCCGTGAGGTAGAGCTCATTCAGCCGAATACCCAGCGGTGCGAACCACTGATTAATACGCTGAAACTGCTGCATGATGACCATCGATTGACTGACCGGACCATGCAAAAGTGGTAATTCTGGGTGATCGTGCTGGCCAGCATCACTGAAAATTGCGCCATCCCCGCTCAAGAGCCGCCCACTGCCCCAGCGTGCAATCGGCTGACGTGGAATCACGCGGATCAGCAGGCCATCCGGCCAATGACGTGTCACGGTGACACTGGCAACCCAGGACTGACGTAATGCCGTATCACGGATCCGTACCAGATCAGCGGTGAAATAATTTTCGTGCACCAAGGGCTGAATACTGGCCTGCAAGGCTTGCTCTTCAGGAGCGGTCAGATCACCCGTGATGATGACTTCAGCAACGGGCGCATGACGCAGCCGATGCACAACTCCCCAGACACCCAAGATACAGCCGATCAGCGCCGCCACGATCAGTAGCCAACTGCCGAGACCCGACAAGCGGCTCCCCAGACTTAAAGTCTGGGTACTATCCGGCGTTGACCGGCGGCGCAGAGAAGAGGGGATTTGAGCCATCACGCGATGTTGAACCTCATCCTTAGCCAGCAACGGCGGCAGGTACCGCAGACGCCGTCACTTGCGGCAAGGTCTGACGCAGGATCTCGACGCACAGTGCCGGGAAATCAAAGCCCACTGCACGTGCCGCCATCGGCACCAGCGAATGATCGGTCATGCCCGGCACGGTATTGACCTCAAGCAGCCAGAAACGACCCTGCTCATCCTGCATGGCATCCACACGTCCCCAGCCAGTCGCACCCACCGCGTCAAAAGCGCGTAGTGCCAAATCTTGCAGCGTTTTTTCTTCAATATCGGTCAGCCCTGACGGGATACCATATTGAGTGTCGTTACGGATGTATTTGGCCTGATAGTCATAGAAGGCCACGTCTTTGGGAGGTTGCAGGCGAATGACAGGCAGCACACGACCATTCAGCATGGCGATGGTGAACTCACGACCCGTGATCCATTGCTCAGCCATCACCACCGCATCGTGACGAACGGCAGCGCGATAGGCAGGTTCAAGTTGCTCCAGCATCTCAACCTTGCTCATGCCGACACTGGAACCCTCATGTACCGGTTTGATAATCAGCGGCAGACCCAGATCACGCACGACGGCAGCAAAGTCGGTCGAGGCATCCAGCAGGCGGTAGTCAGCGGTCGGCAGGCCCACGCCACGCCACAGCTGTTTGGTACGTACTTTATCCATGCCGAGGGCTGAGGCCAGAATACCCGATCCGGTATACGGAATCTGCATCCACTCCAAGAGTCCCTGAATCTGTCCGTCTTCACCGCCACGACCATGCAACACAATGAAAGCACGATCATACTGGGCCAGCTCAGTCACACTGCGCTCGGACGGATCGAAGCTTTCGGCATCAATACCCTGACTCAAAAGCGCATTCAGCACGGCACGGCCGCTGTTTAAAGACACCTCACGCTCGCCAGATGATCCACCCAACAGCACCGCGACTTTGCCAAATTGTTCCATATGATCTAACCCGATTTCCAACTCTATATTACTCATCCAGCGTGATCGACCGACAGACACGTACGCAAGCGCACAGCACCGCCGTTTATTCGACCAGAATTTAACATGCACGCCTGTGCTCATCCAGAGAACATACAGGACTTTCCTGTATGTTTTTTACAAGTGTTCCACACCCATCTGCCGCATGCCACGACCGGCTACGCCGCGATGTTATGCCTGAGATTGTACTTGCAGATACAGGCCGTGCTGCGCCAGATCGTTAGACACGGCTCCGACATTTCCCGCCCCTTGAGTCAAGACCAGATCACCAGGCTGAAGCAAGCCACGCAGGACATCAGGCAATTGCTCCTGTACCGGATCAACCAGTATCGGCTCGACCCGTCCCCGTGCCCGGATACTGCGCGCAAGACTACGGCCATCAGCACCGACGATGGGCTTCTCGCCTGCCGGATACACCTCCATCAAGAGCAGCACATCGACGTGTGAGAGCACCTCGACGAAGTCCTCAAAGCAGTCGCGCGTGCGCGTATAACGATGCGGCTGAAACAGCATCACGAGACGACGATCAGGATGACTCTGACGTGCGGCCTTGATGGTGACTTCGACTTCCTTGGGGTGATGCCCATAGTCATCGACCAAGAGAATATCACCGGTCTGATAGGGATACGTACCCTGTATCTGAAAGCGTCGGCCTACACCTGCAAAACCTGCCAGCGCACGGCTGATAGCTTCGTCGCTGACGCCTTCGTCGGTCGCGATACCAATCGCAGCCAAAGCGTTCAGCACGTTATGCAGACCCGGCTGATTGGTGGTGACGGTCAGCGGTGCATGGTCCCGACGCAGCACGGTAAACTGGGTGCGCATGCCGAGTTGGACCACATCAACGGCACGAATATCGTTGCCTTCACCAAAACCATAGGTCAGGAACGGACGACCCACGCGCGGCAACAGCTCGCGGATGTTCTGATCATCGCCGCACAGCACAGCGAGGCCATAGAACGGCAGGTTGTGCAGGAACTGGATAAAGGTGTCTTTGAGTTTCTCGAAGCTGCCGCCATAGGTCTCCATGTGGTCGGCATCTATATTGGTGATGATGGCAGCCATCGGCTGCAGAAACAGGAACGACGCATCACTCTCATCGGCTTCAGCCACCAGATAGCGGCTGGCACCGAGCTGGGCATTTTTGCCTAAGGCATTCAGCATACCACCAATGACGAAAGTCGGGTCTAAGCCCTCTTCGGCCAACATCATGGTCAAGAGACTCGTGGTGGTGGTCTTGCCGTGCGTGCCCGCAACCGCGATACCATGACGGTAGCGCATCAGCTCACCCAACATCTCTGCGCGCTTGACCAGCGGAATATGACGCTCAATCGCCGAACGGATTTCGGGGTTCTCATGGTCAATGGCCGTCGAGACGACCAGCACATCGGCCCCCTCCACATGTGCAGCATCGTGACCATAGAAAACCTTGATGCCCATATTCTCTAAACGATGCGTGGTTTCGCTCATCTTGAGGTCCGAACCCGACACATCATAACCCTGATTTTTCATCACTTCAGCGATGCCGCACATGCCCGCGCCGCCGATGCCGACAAAATGAATCCGACCAATCCGGCGCATCTCAGGAATCTCGATCAGGCGACTCAGTTTACTGCGTGATGCCCGGATCTGTGCGGTTGCTGCCTCAGTGTCAGATGAGGTGGCGGGGGTGGCAAGGGACATCATCTACTCCAATCGGTTTTTATCGTATTTTCTGGCAGCGCATCTAGACTGCCATCCGGTTATCTTTCACACAAAGCCGATAGCGGCCAAATCTATCGGCAGCAGAATCAGGGCGCGACCACCGCATCGACCACGAGACTGGTCGCACAGGCCTGTGCCAGCTTGCGCGACTGCTCGGCCATCTGCAATAAGCGTGGACGGTTGAGCAGCGGTTTTAACGCGTCAGCCAGCGACTCAGGAGTCAAGGTCTTCTGCGGGCACAAGAGCGCAGCCCCAGCATCGCTTAAGTAGCGAGCATTTGCCGTCTGGTGATCATCCACGGCATGCGGCAGCGGCACAAACACCGCAGGCAAACCAACAGCAGCCACCTCGGACACCGTCAGCGCCCCGGCACGGCAGATGATCAGGTCCGCTTGACCATAGGCATAGGCCATATTGTCAATGAATGGCATGACTTCAAAGGTCAGTTGTCCACCGGACTGCGCGGTCAGTGCCTGATAGCGGCTTAAGGTCTCGGCAACCTGCTTCTGACCGCATTGGTGGCGAACATGGATCGCCTGCGTCTGAGCCAGTTGCACCAAGGCTTCCGGCACACGCTCGTTTAAGGCTTGCGCACCCAACGACCCACCGATGACCAGGATTTGAATGGCGCCATCACGACCATTGAAGCGAAATGCAGGCTCGGGCACGTTCAGAATATCACTACGCACAGGATTGCCCGTGGTGCGGACTTTTTCGGACTGCATAAAGGCTTTGGGGAAGGCTTGCAGCACGGTCGTGGCAATGCGCGCCAGTTGACGGTTCGTCATACCCGCGATGGCATTCTGCTCATGGATCACCAGCTTGATGCCCAGCAAACGGGCCGCCAGACCACCGGGACCTGCCACATAGCCGCCAAAGCCGACCACAGCGTCAATCTTAAGCGCACGCATCAGGCGCATCGCCATCAGGGTGGATTTGAGAATCTTGAACGGGGCAGCGAGCAGGCGCTTAATGCCATTGCCGCGCAGGCCCTGAATATCAATCGAATACATCGGAATACCCGACGGCGGCACCAGACGATGCTCCATACCGGCGGCAGTAGCCAGCCAGTAGACCTGCACATCCTGCGCGCGCAGTTTTTCAGCGACAGCCAGAGCCGGAAAGATATGACCACCTGTGCCGGCAGCCATAACCATGACATGCTTGATACGTTTTTGAGGCTTGGGTTGAGATGAGAACACGCAATGAACCTATGATATCGACGTTATCCATACTGCAAGACTTGAAGGCCAGTCCCACAGCCCATCTTAAAAATGACCCTGCGTTCGGGGGCCCAGATGTTACGGACCACGCCAAAAGCCGATGCACCATGATCCAAACAATAAGCCGTCAGTATCAGGGTAAAAAGTATCAGGGCAAACACTGCCGCGTACGATTGATCCGTACGGCGGCCATAAGCGAGTAATGATACTGTGTGTGACGGTGGGTTTGAAGGGGCAATGCGCGCCGATCATGCGGAAATGCAGGACTTCACAGAGATTTCACGCGAGAGATTTGTAAGCAAATCATTCTCTAAGTGATCACTGTCAAGATTCGGTCTGGTATAAGTATAAATGACGATTTTATCACCGGACCAAACGCATATGATCACCACGCCCCTCAATCAGGGCATCTTCGCCCTGTTAGGATGACGAGGCCAACTTTATTAAGACGACGAACATGAAGACGATTGCCTTGTATACCCTGACCGCACTGATGGAGATTGTCGGCTGTTATCTGCCCTATCTCTGGCTGACCCACGGCAAAAGCCCATGGCTGCTGGTGCCCGCTGTAGGCGCACTTGCAGCTTTCGTCTGGTTGTTGACCCTGCATCCGGCGGCGGCCGGGCGGGTCTATGCGGCTTATGGCGGGATCTATATCAGCGTGGCGCTGATCTGGCTGTGGCGTGTGGACGGCATTGCGCCCACACGCTGGGATCTGCTGGGTGGCGCGATCACGCTGCTCGGGGCTAGTGTCATCATCTTTGCACCCAGAAGCTGACCGAGCGGCCCGAACAGGATCGTGCTTTAAGCGCGACCTCGCTCCAATACCGCAAACAAATCATCCGCAATCGACGTGCCATAGGCGGTATCAATCTCGCGCACGCAGGTGGGACTGGTGACATTTATCTCGGTCACATAGTCGCCGATGACATCAAGTCCGACAAAGATCAGGCCCTTCTCGCGTAGCACGGGTCCAACCTGACTTGCGATCTCACGATCACGTGCCGTCAGGGGGCGTGCTTCGCCCAAGCCGCCCGCTGCAAGATTGCCACGCACCTCGCCGCCCTGCGGGATGCGTGCCAGGCAATACGGCACCGGCTCGCCATTGATCATCAGGATGCGCTTATCGCCATCGACAATTTCGGGGATATATTTCTGCGCCATGATCGGAAAACGTCCCAGACTGGTCAGCATCTCCAAGGTCGAACCGACATTAGGCACACCAGTCTGCAGCCTGAAAATTCCCGAGCCGCCCATCCCGTCCAAAGGTTTGACGATGATATCGCCATGCTCAGCAAGGAAGTCGCGGATCAGTGATTGCTGTGAAGTCACCAGTGTCGGCACCATGAGATGGGCAAACTGGGTGGCAAACAGCTTTTCATTGCAGTCACGCAGGCTCTGTGGACGATTGACCACCCAAGCGCCTTCACGCTCGGCCTGCTCCAGCACATAGGTGCTATAGACAAAGTTCATGTCAAACGGCGGGTCCTTGCGCATCAGGATCACGTCATAGCTGGCCAAAGACTCTGTCACAACTTCGCCGAGTTGATAAAAGTCTTTCGTTCCCTCAAATACATCCAGCGGACGAATCAAACCAGATGCCCGACCATCACGGATAAATAGATCACCCTGCAGCGCATAGCCCAACGTATGCCCGCGCCGCTTGGCTGCCCACAGCATGGCCAGAGTGGTATCTTTTTTCAGGTTGATCTTCTCGATCGGGTCCATGACGACGAGTACACGCATAACGTTTCACCTTGTTTGAGGTCAATTCTAGGGGATATTGCTTAAGATCAATGAAGCCGGCCCTCATCGGTAAGTCATCGTCGAAGGCTAAAGACAAACCGCTTTTTTGATCATCAGGATAAGATCATTTAAGAGAATGTGGGGCCTATCGCCAGCAAACCAATACCCCGTTAAAACAAAGGGCTTGCGATTTTCACCCAAGCCCTCGATTAAACCAGATTAAACACGGCCGCTTAGAATGCCGCCTCATCAAACAGACCACGCTGCAGCGTGTCGTTGGTGGCAGGCTGGGAAATGCCGTATTTGGCGCGGTACTGCTGCATGCGGGCGAGGTCTTCGGTGCGGTTTTCTTTCTTCAGGTAGCTCATGAGGTCCGTCATGGTGATCAGCGCCTGTACCGGGATAGCGTACTGCTGTTCGATCTCCTGAATAGCCGACAACTCGCTCTGACCACGCTCCTCGCGATCCAGCGCGACCATGACACCGGCCACCTTGGCACCGGCCTGTTTGAGCACGGTCATGACTTCACGGATCGCGGTACCGGCCGTGATCACGTCATCGACAATCCACACGCGCTCGCCTGCGACCGACGCACCGACCAAGAGGCCGCCTTCACCATGGTCTTTGACTTCTTTACGGTTGAAGGCCCACGGCACATTGACGCCATGCTCATGCCACAGGGCACTCGCGGTCGCGGCGACCAGCGGAATGCCTTTATACGCGGGGCCAAACAGCACGCCGACGTCTTCACTGGCCATCATCTTCTGTGCATAGCCGCTGGCCAGCAAGGACAGCGCTTCGCCGTCGTTCAGCAGACCGGCGTTAAAAAAATAGGGGCTGACACGACCAGACTTTAGGGTAAACTCGCCAAAACGCAGGACGCCGCGCTGGAGAGCCAATTCGATCAACCCATGGACGCTGAATTTCTGCGGCGATGTCGGGGACGATGACATGATGTTCTCCAGTACGATAAGCAAGAATAGTGTGTGAAGCAACAGGCTACGCATACCATGCGCAACATGAAACTACAAAGGCTGCGAAGCTATACGGTAGTCGAGTGTGACCGAATACTCAAGGGGTATCGAATGCGGCGTGTGATATTCTGCGACAAACCGTGCTGAGCATGAGGGTCTAAACACCTCATCTCTCATACAATCCATGCTACAAACCCATCCCATGCACCCCAGCCTGTGCCAGATCAGGCCACACGACATCATCTGAGGATACACCATGACTCCCAAGGCACCCGGACAGATCCGCATCGTCAGCTTGAATGCCAATGGCCTGCGCGCCGCCACCACCAAAGGACTGATCGAGTGGCTGGATGCTTCCGACATCGACATCCTCTGCCTGCAGGAAACCCGCCTGCAGCACGGGCAATGGCTCGATAGCCATAAACCCGCCCTATGGCAGACGCACCTGTTTCCGGCGGAACGCGCAGGCTATGCCGGAACCGCCATCTACAGCCGTCTGCCGATCCAGAAAATCTCCGATGGTCTGGGCTTTCCGCTGTGTGATACCGAGGGGCGCTGCACCATTGCCACCTTTGAGGTGAACGGCCATACCTTTGATGTGGCGTCAATCTACATCCCGTCAGGGTCGAGCTCCGAAGAAGCTCAGGCACGCAAGGATGAATTCATCGTGCAGATGCTGCCGATTTTTCGCAACTGGCATGCCGAAAAACGCTCGATCATCGTCTGTAGTGACGTCAATATCACCCACAAAGACATAGACCTGAAAAACTATAAAGGCAATATCGGCAACTCCGGCTGCCTGCCGCATGAGCGCGCGTGGATGGATGATGTCTTTGCCAGCGGCTATATCGACACGTTCCGTGTCCTGAACAAAAACGCCGAAGAATACTCTTGGTGGTCCAACCGTGGTCAGGCTTGGGCCAAGAACGTGGGGTGGCGTATTGATTATCAGATCGCATCCCAAGACTGGCTGGAACGGATTAAGCACGTGTTTATTTATCGAGATCAGCGTTTTAGCGATCATGCACCTGTCGTAATCGACTACCAGATCACAGTATGACGGTCATTTTGCATCCGCTGTCAGACAATCAGCACCATGAACGGATGCCGCGCGTAATCCATAGCTTACACAATTTGACGCGCATGACGGCTATGCTGATATCGGCAAACAAGAGAAGATAGCCATGCATCACATGGAAGTCGGCATGGATCGCCAAGGGGGGAGGTGCAGCCGACCGCCAGACACAGAAAAAAGCGAAAAAGGCAGGAATCAAAACGCCCGATGTGCTATGGCATGACGAGCGTCAAAAAATGCAGGATGTAACACAAAAGCAGGCAAAACAATATCTACATGGTGTTGTTATGACACAAGAAAGCCGCGTTTGAGAGCACTCAGCGCGGCTTTTTTATATCTATCGTGCAAGCAAACCACACCGAGATGCCACGGGAGAATACGTTATCATAAGTCCCCGTATCGCTAATGGTGTTCGCACATCATGTCCAGACTCTTCTCCTCACTCATCATCAGCCTGTCTGTCAGCCTGACCGCGATTCCGGCCCACGCCGATGTGACTGAAGGCCAGCCCGCGCCTGCGCTGACGGGCAAACTGATCGACGGAACACCCTTTAACCTTGCAGCCGATCGCGGTCAGGTGGTGATCATCAATCTATGGGCCTCGTGGTGCTCGCCTTGTCGGACCGAGATGCCCGCCATCGAACGCTACTATCAGGCACACAGGCAGCAAGGTCTGAAAGTCTATGCCATCAGTATGGACGACGCCAAAGATGATGCAGATGTACGCGAAGTGATGAAAAAATACAGCTTCCCAGCGGCCTTCCACCGAGAGGTTGCTCTTGAGGGCTATGGTGAGATCTGGCGCATGCCGATGACCTTCATTGTTGACCGGCAAGGTATCCTGCGCAAGGATGGCAGCGTCGGCGAGCCCAAAGTGGATGATGCCATCCTAAACAGCCTCGTCACACCATTGCTGGCGCAGCATGATGCCGCACCAACAATGCCTTAAGACGCGATTTAAAGACTGTGTTTAAAAACTATAGTGCACACCGACAGAAGCGATATAACGCGGAGCCAGTTGCACGCCATTGACATGCTGGTACAGCGGAAGCTGGACAAAGGTAAAGAAAGAGGCCTTCTTGTCCAGACGAACGCTCACACCCGGGCTGGCATACAGTAGCGTACCTCCGGTGCTGTAAATATCCGCCTGCTCTCCAGTGTCATGCTTGACATAACGTGCATTGATCTGCAATTGCGGCGTGACAACTGGATTCATCATATAACGCAGACCCAGTGTCAGATTGGTGCCGTCACCCGGACGATACTGATCGCTGCTGTTAAACGCCTGCTGATAAGTGGCATTCGCAAAATAAGCAAATTGCTTGCTGACACGCTGGGAGTAAAACGCCCCGATGATACCATCTGTCGTACCTGTACCCGGCTGCAATCCACGATCAATTGCCACGGCACCCGGCGCGCCGGGGTCAGTCGAGACGCCCGTATCAGTATGACGACCCGTCGGCAGCTTGAGGCCAAACAATAATCCCCAGTTTTGTGCATGGCTAAAGCCCGCATAGCGTCCAATCAGCTTCACATCGCCAAAGTCCGACGTATCCGACACATACTGACCACCACCTGCACCTGCGGTCTCACCATCCGATGCCGTACCAAGTGTCTCATGCTTGCGCAGGATATACGGCACCTGCACATTAACACCCCAGCCCGATGCGGTACTGTAGTCGCCACTCATGGTCACATATTGATTGCGGGTGTATTTTTCGACCTCTTGTGGATTGCCATCATTGGTACGCTGGCTGGCATCTCCGGGCGATATGGTGCTGGAGCCATTACGCAGTTGGTTTTGATCAAGATAGTCATAGCGCAGATCCAACTTAAAGCCACTGGTCGTGGAATAGCCGAGATTTTCCCAGTCGGAGTTGAGCGTACAGCCACAACTGGCACAGGCGAAGGCCGCGCTGGACAGGGTAAGACCCGCGCTCAAAGTCAGCGCAGGGATAAAAAAGCGTTGCATAGGGATTTCCTGTAAAAAAAGTGATGACACGCCACAGCACAGACACCCTGACGGGTGGATCTGTGGCGAAACAAGGACTTAAATCAAGGAAATCGCAGGCGGGGCACGGCCGGGCGGCAGTAAACGATGGTTGAATGTCAGCAGCAGCGTGGCATTGGCCCGCATCTGCACCACCATCAGCGCAAACAAGAGCAGCGTGAGGATCACCATCAGTGGCGCCAGATCAAACGGTGCCAGATGACCAAACACCATACAGAAGGCACATGAAGTATGCGAATGATGCGGCGCATGGGACGCCGGAGGTGTGCTCATGGGCGTATGGGATTGCGCTGACGGCATCGCCATGCCGGGCATATCCGGCATAGCGGACATGTCCATGCCCGCCATAGCGCCATTTGCGCCATGGTCGGTATTGGACGTGTGAACCTGTAGTGCGTCAGCAACAACGGCGAGCTGCTCACAGACGCCAAAGCCGATTTCGGGATGCTTCATGAAGATCGGCGTCAGAAAGACGGACAGCTGCATCAGCCATGCGCACAGCGCAAAACCGAATCCGACTTGATGAAAACTGACCTTCACGGCAGCACCCCGAGTAAAAACTGGCGCGAGTATACCCGAAAACCACAGCAATATCGGCCAGAAAATCCTGACGCCATGCATCGAACCAACTGCACATCCCGATGCATTGCCCGGTATGTTTGGTGCGAGATGCATCATCTTCTCCGTCATATTTCACATTTCACTGGTAGAATGTCGGCTTTATCACACTTTCGCCTGAGCGCTACGATGGAACATCTCGACGAATTCGAACATAGCTCCGAACACAACAGTGCCGACCTGCGCGCCGCCGGACGCAAGAGCACGCTGGTCAGCGTCGGTGTCAATATTGGCCTGATGCTGCTCCAGATCAGTGTCGGCCTGTGGGCGCACTCACAGGCACTGGTGGCGGATGGCATCCACTCGCTGTCGGATCTGTTTTCTGACTTTGTCGTTTTGCTCGCAGGCAAATACAGCCATCTCGATCCGGATGACGAGCATCAGTACGGTCACTATCGCTTCGAGAATGCGGCCTCCATGGTGCTGGGTGCCATGCTGATCATGGTGGGTGCAGGCATGCTGTGGAATGCCCTCATGCATATCCAGCACACGGCAGCAAGTCAAAACCTGCATCTGTCGGCGCTGTGGATCGCCATCATCGCGCTGGTATCTAAAGAGTTGCTCTTTCGCTACATGCTCGCCATCGCCAAGCGCATCCGCTCCAGCCTGCTCATCGCCAATGCCTGGCATGCCCGTTCGGATGCGGCCTCGTCCCTGATCGTCGCCATCGGGATCATCGGGACCTTTGCAGGCTTTCCGCTACTGGATCCGATTGCCGCGCTCATCGTGGGCCTGATGGTGACCAAGATGGGGCTGCAATTCTTCTGGTCCGCCTTGAATGACCTGATGGATCATGCGATCTCGCATGGGGAAATCGAACAGATCCGGACCACGCTGGAGGCCACGCCCGGTATCCTCGGCGTACATAATCTGCGTACGCGGCGCATGGGGGACTTTAGTCTGGTCGATGTGCATCTGGAGATCGACGGGCTGAAGACCGTGACCGAGGGACACGCCATCGCGCTGGAAGCCCGCCGTCGCGTGATGGAGGATCATCAGGTCTTAAACGTGATGACGCACGTCGATCCGGTCGATCACTGTGTGGATAAAGCAGTGCACTAAAGCTCACTGCCCTCATCCTATCCGCAGCACCATCAAAGGCCGCGTTAATGGCAGGCAATACCTGAGTGAGAGTGCACTGTTGCTTTCCCGCTGGGATGCATGCGTCGTGTAAAGCAGCGCCTCACTGATCACTTCTCAGGATGGCAAGCTTAAATTTAAGAAAAGCGCGCGCGAAAAAGGCTTGTGCCGATGATCGGCCTATCAATCATTGAGCCCGCAGCAGGCCAACTCAAATCAAAAAAAACCACAGTAGGCACTACTGTGGTTTTTTGATTGATCGGAGTATGCCAATCTAAAGGGCTACATCAATGGGTGTGGCCCGGCTTGGCGTGATCGTGATCGTGATCGTGATCGTGATCGTGATCGTGATCGTGATCATCATGCTCATGCGCCGCGTGATCGTGCGGCTGATCGCCGTGATCATGGTCATCATGCGAATGATCATCGTGATCATGCCCGTGTTGATGATCGTCGTCATGGTCATGGTCATGGTCATGGTCATGGTCATGGTCATGGTCATGGTCATGGTCATCAGGATGCAGCGCACAGCGATGACGCACAAGCCCCTGTTCGATCTGCAGCGTGGTATGCAGGATACCGAACTCATCCTTCAAGCGGCGCGCCACTTGATCAAGGAAGACATCATCAGCACTGCCTTCAGGGATCACCAGATGCGCGGTCAGCGCAGTCTCGGTCGTGCTCATGGCCCAGACGTGCAGGTCGTGGATCTCGGTCACACCATCCTGCGTCCGCAGGAAGGCATCCACCTTGCCAAGCTCGATATGCGGTGGCACCGCCGCGAGTGCCATGGCGAGCGAATCGCGCAGCAGACCCCACGTGCCCAGCACAATCACCACCGTAATCAGTAGACTCACGACCGGATCGAGCCAGTACCAGCCGGTCGAGATCATGATCAGACCTGAGATCACGACCCCCAAAGACACCACGGCATCGGATGCCATATGCAGATAGGCACTACGGATATTCAGGTCGCCTTTACTGCCCTTGACGAACAGCCATGCCGAGAAGCCATTGATGGCTATCCCGATCAGGGCCACGATCATGACTGTCTTGCCTGCGACCGCAGGCGGATTGGCAAAGCGCAGGATAGCCTCCCACGCGATGGCACCACAGGCCACCAGCAGGAAAACCGCATTGGCAAGTGCTGCCAGAATCGAGGTACTGCGCAGACCGTAGGTATATTTCTCACTGGGTGCGCGTTTGGACAGGATTGCAGCCCCCCAGGACAGCACCAGCCCCATCACATCGGACAGGTTATGCCCGGCATCGGCCATCAGCGCGGTCGAGTTGGCAAGGAAGCCATAAAAGAACTCGACCAGCACAAACACGCTGTTCAATACGATGGCGATCATAAATGCTCGGCCAAAGTTATCTGGCGTGGGATGGTGATGACCGTGATCATCCCCGTGGTGCCCATGATGCAGTCCCATTATTTATTCTCCGCTGGATGCTCTTGTAAAGGGTCGTGGAAGTCGTGTTGCGCATCCTGCAGGATGTCGTCGTGTGGCTCGTCGATGTGTTCCAGCATGTCTTTTAACACACCGGAGATGTGATGGTCAGCCACACTGTAGAACATTTGCTTGCCATGGCGTTCGGATTTGACGATGCGGGCGGCTTTGAGTAAGCGCAGATGGTGACTGACGAGCGAGCTGCTCAGGTCTAGCGATGCGGCAATATCACCGACTGCCACCGCCTCATGCAGACAGGCCAGCACGATACGCAGACGCGTGACATCACCCATCAGCCGGAACAGGTCCGCCAATTGAGCAACATGGCTGGTCGGATAGGACATAACATTTAAACAAATGAACAGATATTCAAATGATAGTCATTTTGATGCGGCTTTGTAAAGGATATTTGAGGGAGAATGGCAGAAATGACTTTTCACGGCGCTTTGTTTTCTCAGCCCGTTTTGATGGTCGTTTACAACGCAATAAAACGGGCGCGCCATGAGGTCTGAGCAATTAATGCATGACTTCAGCAATCTGCAATTCGGTCTTGCGATAAATACCGCGGAAATCACGGGCAGATTTGAAGCGACGGTAGGACCACATATACTGCGCTGGCGCGTGGCGGATCATGGACTCCATCCCCTGATTGAGCGCGGTCGTGGACACCACCAGATCCTGATCGTAAATTGCATCCGGCAGTTTTTCACATTTGACGATAAAACCTGCGCCATCCGGCGAGCGGATGCAACTGATGCCGATCACGCGGCAACCGGTACGCTGGGCCAGTCTCGACACCAGTGTGGTGGTCATCACCTCATGGCCGAAGAATGGCGCAAACACACCGCCGCTCTCATCCGGCACATGATCCGGCAGGATAATGGTAAAGCCACCCTGACGCAGGGTCTTGAGGATGGCTTTGACACCCTGCCCGTCGGTCGGAACCAGTGTCGCATTGAGACGCTGGCGACCATTGAGGATGAAGGAGTCCACCCCGGGATTGCGGGCAGCCTTATACATGATGGTCGGCGAGCCGAACTGGTTCAGCCACGAGTTCATCATCTCCCACGTCCCCAGATGGGGCACCACGGCAATCATCCCCTTTGCGTCCTGCAAGGCTTCCTGCAGTACGTCTAGGCCTTCGACATGCTGGATTTGATTGACGCTGTATTCGGGCGGCATTCCCCATGCCTTCACCGACTCCACGACCATCAGGCATTCATTGCGTACGATCTCGCGCTCAAGCTGTAGACGTTCACCGACAGACAGCTCCGGCATGGCCAAGAGCAGATTGACCCGCGTATGCCAGCGGATGCCACGATGGGGAGCCAACAGCAATAGCCATGCCACCGTATACGCCAGCCAACGCAGAAAAAGTAAGGGAAACTGGGAAATCCATTGCAAAAGCGAACGCATGATGTGACGGTCCAAGAGGGAAAAAAGGAGTAAACCCAAAGCGGGGGTGTTGAACCGTCGTCGAGGGTAAAAAGAGTGGGTTGTTTATTCAGTGTACACGGGAATCATTTCAGTATGAGGGATGCTTTGTGGTAAACAGGTAGCCCGTGTGTTCGCTTTGTGCCAAATTCACCGATTAATCGCTTATTGCTTCACAACAAGGTGTAAATGTGATTACCAAGTCCATACCGCCGCATACACTGTTGGGTACGATATCGTGCGGTGAATCCGGTATCCTGATTTCCAATAACAACTATTTGGATAAATTATGATGTTTTCAGTCAAATCGATAACCTGCGCAGGACTGATCGGTGTGATGGCAACCAGTGCCTACGCCTCGCCGCCATCACATAGCTCGGCTGCAGTCCATCAGATCACCCCGGTCAACGTGACGGTCAAAAGTCGTGAGCGGATCGCTGTACCACGCCATGCCACCATCACCTTTACCCTCTGGGGGGTAGATGCCATGCTCGCGGACCACCCGGCGACCCGACTTGCGACATACCGCTATTCGCTGAACGCACTACCGACCCACTATCGCCTGCCATTAGACCGCGCGTTGACCCGGCGTATCCAACCGCAATCCAACCGGGGCACATACCAGTACTATCTCACTGCTGATGTCCATGCCGGGCACGGACGCAAATTTGCTGTAACCGACTACGGCAAATCCGGTCCCGTATTCGCGCGGCACTATGCCGGTCTCAAGCAGACCATCGTGCTGAAACGCACCCATTAAAGGCCGACGTCAGAGGCGTTTCACCTATAAAAAAACCCTTGCATCAGCAAGGGTTTTTCCATTTCATCAGTTTAGATCATCAAGCGTATCAGATACGTTCGATGATGGTCGCGATACCCTGACCCAGACCGATACACATGGTGGCAAGGCCGATTTGGGTGTCTTGCTGTTCCATGACGTTCAGAAGTGTCGTGGTGATACGGGCACCCGAGCAACCCAGTGGGTGACCCAGTGCAATCGCACCGCCGTTCAGGTTGATCTTGTCTTGCTTGTCCAGGATGCCCAGTGCCTTCATGACTGACAAACCTTGGGCCGCGAATGCTTCGTTCAGCTCGATGGTCTGCATGTCGTCGATGGACAGGCCAGCGCGCTTGAGAGCTTTCTGGGTGGCTGGTACTGGACCATAACCCATGATCGCGGCGTCACAGCCTGCAACCGCCATACCACGGATCACGGCACGGGGTTTAAGACCCAGAGACTGGGCTTTGGCGGCGCTCATGAGCAGCATGGCCGAGGCACCATCGGACAGCGCAGACGAGGTCGCCGCAGTCACGGTACCGGCTTTGCTTGGGTCGAACACCGGACGCAGGGCCGCGAAAGCTTCGAGGTTGGCATCCGGACGGATGACTTCGTCGATCTCGCACAGGACGCGCACGCCGTTCTCATCATGGCCTTCGACGCCGACAATTTCGTTCTTGAAGCGGCCTTCCTGAGTTGCAGCCCATGCGCGGCGGTGGGATTCCACACCGAACACGTCCTGCATTTCACGGGTGATGCCGTTCATGCGGCCCAGCATCTCAGCCGTCAGACCCATCATGTTGGAGGCCTTGGCGTAGTGCTTGGAAGCTTCGGGGTTGAGGTCGATGCCGTGCATCATGCCGACATGGCCCATGTGCTCCACACCACCGATGATGAAGATGTCACCTTGGTTGGTGGCGATCTGGGCAGCAGCAGTATGGATGGCTTGCATGGACGAGCCACACAGACGGTTAACGGTCTGGCCGGCAACCGTCTTTGGCAGGTCAGCCAGCAGACCGATGTTACGGGCGATGTTCATGCCTTGCTCTAAGGTCTGGTTCACGCAGCCCCAAATCAGGTCTTCAACTTCGTTTGGATCAAAGCCGGGGTTGCGGATCAGGAGAGCGCGGACCAGCTCGGCCGACAGGCTGTCGGCGCGGACGTTGCGGAACATACCGTTTTTGGTACGGCCCATTGCCGAGCGGACGCCATCAACAATCACCACATCACGTGGATTTAACGTTGCCATAGTATTCGCTCCTTATCCGTAAAATGACTTGTTAGCTGCGGCCATGTCACGCAGCATTTGAGGGGCTTCGTAGCCTTTGCCCAAGTGCGCGTATTTGTCACACAGGGCTACATATTTCTGTACACCGACCTGATCGATGTAGCGTGCTGCACCACCGCGGAACGGAGGGAAACCGATACCCATGATCAGGGCCATGTCGGCTTCGGCAGGGGTTGCAACGATCTTGTCTTCGAGGCAGCGAACGATTTCGTTACACAGCGCAACCATCATGCGGTCGATAATCTCTTGTGCGTCAAACTCGCGTTTTTCGCCAGTGACAACAGGTGCCAGCAACTCGTAGGTTGTTGGATCGACTTTCTTGGCTTTTTTGCCTTTCTTGTCGGCGACATAAGCATAGAAGCCGATGTCATTTTTCTGACCCAGACGTTTATTTTCGTACATGACTTGGATCGAGCCTTTGTAATCCGGCTTCATGCGATCTGGGAAGCCTGCGGCCATCACGTCTGCACCATGGACGCCCGTGTCGATACCGACCACGTCGATCAGGTAGGCAGGGCCCATTGGCCAGCCGAATTTTTCCATGACCTTGTCGATCTGTTGGAAGTCAGCACCGTCTTTGACCAAGAGATCAAAGGCACCGAAGTACGGGAACAGCACGCGGTTCACAAGGAAGCCCGGGCAGTCGTTAACGACAACCGGTACTTTGCCCATTTGCTGTGCCAGTGCGACAGTCGTAGCAACGGCTTGATCGGAGGATTTCTCGCCACGGATGACTTCGACCAGCGGCATCATGTGTACCGGGTTGAAGAAGTGCATACCGACGAAGTTTTCAGGGTGTTTGAGGTTCTTGGCCAGACTGGTAATCGAGATGGTCGAGGTGTTGGACGCCAGAATGGTGTTTTCATGCACCAGCGTTTCGACTTCGGACAGTACGGCAGCTTTGACTTTTTCCAGCTCAACCACGGCTTCGATCACGATGTCGACTTCTTTGAAGTCACCGTAGTTCAGGGTTGGGCGGATGCGCGACAGGGTTTCACCCATCTTGGCTGGGGTCAGGCGGCCTTTTTCGACCTGTGACGACAGCAGCTTGGTGGCTTCGCTCATGCCCAGCGCCAGTGCTTCATTACGAATATCTTTCATAATGATCGGCAGGCCACGGCTGGCGGCTTGGTATGCAATACCGCCACCCATGATACCGGCACCGAGTACGGACGCCTGTTTGATCGGATGGGCGATTTTTTCCCATTTTTTCGCCATTTTCTTGACGATCTGGTCGGCGGTAAACACACCAATCAGGGCGTTGGCTTGCGGGGTCACCGCAGCTTGGGCAAAGCCTTTGGATTCGGTTTTCAGCGCGTCGTCACGGTTCTGGTTGACGTTGGTTTGAATGGTCTCAATGGCGATCTTCGGTGCGGGGTAGTTGGTACCAGCTTTAGCGAGGATCACGCCTTTGGCGCTGTTGAAGGCCATGGCCTGTTCCAGCGGGTTCAGCTTGACTGGCACCAGTTTTTCCTGACGCTTGGCTTTCCAGTTCAGCTTGCCTGCGATGGCGGATTCGACCATCTGTACGGCAGCATCAACGAGTTTGTCAGCAGTCACGACGGCATCGATGGCGCCGTCTTTCAGGGCAACTTCTGGGCGCTTCTCGGCACCCGATGCGATCCACTCCAGCGCGTTGTCGATACCGATCACGCGTGGCAGACGGACGGTACCGCCGAAGCCTGGGTAGATGCCGAGTTTGACTTCAGGCAGGCCGACTTTGGCAGCGGTAGACGCTACGCGGTAGTCACACACCAAACACATTTCAAAACCGCCACCGAAAGCGATGCCGTTGATAGCGGCTACGGTTGGGAAGGGCAGGTCTTCAAAGCTGGAGAAGATTTCGTTGACTGGCCCCAGCCATTCTGCGATGGCAGCTTCGCCACCAGCGAAGTTGTCGCCGAATTCGGTGATGTCGGCACCGACGATGAAGGTGGATTTGCCGGAAGTGACAACCAGACCTTTGATGCTGGCATCGGCTTTGACCGCAGCGATGGCATTTTTCAGATCTTCAACCGTGGCGCGGTTGAATTTATTGACCGACTCGCCTTGCAAATCGAATTTGAATTCTGCGATTCCGTCGCGGATCGGCTGCACGGAAATGGCATTACCAGAGTAAATCATGCCTAAAGCTCCTGAACTCGGAAGTGAAACAGCAAAAAATGGACTACCATCATCTAAAAACCGGACATCTCAAACTGGGGGACTTTCGCCATTCTTATGACTGCAGTTGTCAGCCACAGGCGCTTTATTTTCAATCGCTTTGCGGTCAAAATAACATCAGCGCCAGCCCGGGCAAAAAACTGGTGTAGAGTGTACGTCAAGACAATGACAATGTGCTGCTTTTGCGTGTATATATGCTGTGACGCAAAGGTCACAAATTATGTTTATAAGATTGATTGCCTGATTTTTATGCAAAATTAACCGCCGCTCCTCTCTTGCACAGGATTGCCGCCATGTCTGAAGCCGTTGCCACACAAACCATACCGCCACACACCGCTCTCATTACAGGCGCATCCAGCGGCCTCGGTGCCGCCTTTGCCCGATTGCTGGCTGCCGAAGGTCATCAACTGGTGCTGGTCGCACGCCGTCTCGACCGGCTGGAAGCCCTGATCGAGGAACTGCAAAAAGACCATCCGCAGCGCATGGAAGCCATCAGCTGCGACCTGTCCGAGGTCGATGCCGTCTCCGTCCTGATGGATGAGGTTGCAACCCGTGAGCTGTCGGTAGATATACTGGTGAATAACGCCGGCTACTCGACCAAGGAGAGCTTCAGCCAACAGGAGCGCGCCATCATCCAGAGTCAGCTACAGGTGATGGTGAATGCCGTGACCGAGCTGTCGCACGCCGTGCTGCCTTATATGACCGAGCAAGGCTGGGGCCGCATCATCAATGTTTCATCACTCGCCGCCTATGCCCCACCCGGACGCGGCACGCTGTACTCCGCCATCAAGCAATACGTGCTGTCCTTCTCGCAGTCCTTGGATATGGATGTGCGCCGTCAGGGTATCCGTGTCACAGCGCTGTGCCCGGGCTTTACCCATACTGAGTTTCACGATGTGATGGATGTGGCCGCCAAGGCGAGTCAGATTCCCTCGCTCTTGTGGTCTGAAGCCAGTGATGTGGTCACTGCAGGCTGGTATGCGGTCAATGCCGGACACACCATCTGCACGCCAGGTACGCTCAACAATGTGATCGCCACCTTCAGCAAATATCTGCCGGACCGTATCCGCTACGAGATGGGCCGGATCAATCCACTGGAATAAATACCGGACCTTGGGATCAAATATCGGTTTTCGTCCATCAAAAGCGCACAGACATGGATAAAATGACAGTTTAGTGAATTTTTTGTAGAATAGGCATCATGATTCATTAAGAGCACGCGCTGTTTATGAAGTGGGTTATTCTTGCCATCTTTGTCATCTCCGCCATCTATGTGCAGCGTCGAGGACGGGTCACGCATCCATTCTTTCGGCAGTTCTTTGACCACTCGACCTTTATGGCTCCGGTCAATGTCATCATGTACTGGTTTTCCCGCGTGCCGACCACACCCTATCTGTCCAGTGATTATTTCAAGGACCTCAAGGTGCTGGAAGATAACTGGGAAGTGATTCGTGATGAGGCGCAAGCCTTGGCTGCGCAAGGTGGCATCAAGGCATCGAATCAATATAACGATGTCGGCTTTAATTCGTTCTTCAAGACTGGCTGGAAACGTTTTTACCTCAAATGGTACGAAAACGGTCATCCGTCGGCGATGGAGCTGTGTCCCAAGACCACGACGCTGGTACGTGGATTGGATTCCGTCAAAGCCGCGATGTTTACCGAACTGCCACCCGGTAGCCGTCTGGTCAAACACCGCGACCCCTATGCAGGCTCCCTGCGCTATCACTTGGGTCTGACCACGCCCAATGATGACCGCTGCTTCATTGAGGTGGATGGCGAGCGCTATAGCTGGCGCGACGGCGCTGGCGTGATGTTTGACGAGACCTACATTCACTACGCCGAGAACGGCACCGACCAGAACCGCATCATCCTGCTCTGTGATATCGAGCGACCGATGACCACACGCTGGGCGCAGGCATTCAACCACTGGTTTGCACGTAATGTCATGACCGCAGCCAGCTCGCCCAATGACACCATAGACCGCACCGGCGGGATCAATAAAGCCTTCCGCTACATTTATCGTCTGCGTCTGGTCGCCAAGAATCTCAAGAAGACCAACCGCACGCTGTACTATGTGTTGAAATGGCTGATACTGGGTGGGCTTCTCTACTGGATATTCCTCTCAGGGCTGATGGGACATTTACTCGCGCACTTGCACTGACCTTTAAATGATCGCCACATCTCAAAGAAGATCCATTGATCAATGGATCTTTTTCATTTCTGGTTGATCACAAATGCTTTCCGGTCAGTCCCTTCTGATCTAAGATCGTCAAGAGCGCATAATGCAGCCCCTATACTGGATAAAACAACTCAAATAAACAGGAAATGTCATGGTCAATATCTTTGTACAACTCGATGCATGGCTATCGGCACTGATCTTTGCCGGACTGATGATCGTTGGCTGGGTCATGGGTGCACGTGTGCGGGCATGGCAAGTGGCGGGAGGACGCACACCGGCACGCTCTTCACGAATTGAGGACGGCAGTCTCGCGCTATTTGGTCTACTTCTCGCGTTTTGTTTCTCAGGCGCTGTCGGGCGCTATGATGCACGTAAGGAACTCCTGCTCAACGATGCGCTCGCGATTGGCGATCTCGCGACCATCAGCAGCACCTTAAATGAACCTGACCGCTCAAACCTGCATCACGAAATCGTCACCTACGTCAAACAGCGTCTCAACTACGGCACACTGCGGCTCGACGATCCACGTATGGCAGACGTGCTGACCGAGGGACAAACCAGCCAAACACACATGCTCACGATCATCCAGCATGTCATTACCAGTCAGAACACCCCGACGCTGCATACGCCGCTCATGAATGCCTACAACAGCCTCACCGCAGCCTATGAAAAGCGCTATTACGGCGTGCAGAAACAGATCAATGGCAGCATTCTGCTCATGATGGTGCTGTTCGGCATGTTTTCGACCTTCACCATGGGGCGGCTGCATGATCCCGACAGTGATGGCCATTATGGGCTCTTACGTGCGTGCAGCTATGTGTTCCTCGTCTCACTGGTGTACTTTGTCACCGTGGATATGGAGCAACCGCGCCGAGGATTGATGCTGGTGTCGCAGGCACCGATGCAGGATCTACTGACGGGGCTTGAGCGGTGATCATCGATCAGGCCATATTCATCATGGGATAGCCGCTTCACGAGTGATGTGGCTATCCTCTTAACAAAAAATAGCGCTTTTTAATCCATATTCAATATAAGCCCTGCCGTCCGCATCATAAAAGTGTACTTGCACAAATATTTAGCTTATCGATAAATCGTATACTGAGCCGCTAGAAATCCATAACGACCCACACCCCATGAAAAGCACGCACCGCCTGAGACACACATACAAATGCATCACGATTTAGTCGCTTGCCTGTCATCAAATAAGGATTATACTTTGTGCAGTTAGGGCTATATTTTGCGAAGGAAATGCGATGTCAGTCACAGTTTATAATGTCAGTAATCAAACGATTACCTTAACTGCGAGTGGTCAGTACAGTGTGACAGGGAATAATGACCAAATTACCTTATCTTCAAATGGCAATGACACCCTTAGTGTACAGGGTTCTGCCGATACAGCGACCAGCGTCGCCAGTGGTGATGTGATCACCATCGGCAATAATGGCCAAACCGCCAGCAGCACCAACGATGACCGCGCGATCTTCAATGCCGGGGGCACCCTCATTGAATCCGATAACTCGCGCGTCGATGTCGCCGGGAATAACCTTTCGATCACCATGGGCAATAACGACACGCTCGGCTATGGCGATGCAGGGGGCAGTATTACGGTCAACGGCACCAATGACGCCCTGTGGGTCGGCAACAACGGACAGTATGCAAGTTCGGCCAATGTTGACCGCGTAATCTTTAACGCCGGCGGCAGCCTGACTGTGGTCGACAACTCTCATGTCGATGTGGCGGGCAACAATGTC
>Ga0164294_10000117_pt1 | contig 73665 bp, 85 predicted proteins | sample GEODES005metaG_FD_111479 | JGI IMG/M metagenome (GOLD analysis project Ga0164294, IMG submission 111479) | Oligotrophic lake water microbial communities from Sparkling Lake, Wisconsin, USA - GEODES005 metaG | ecosystem: Environmental > Aquatic > Freshwater > Lake | place: USA: Sparkling Lake... | reverse complement strand
GATTATCACGAACTAAATCGACAATAATTTCACTTTCTGCATACATTTTTAATGTTTCGTTTTGAGAAAATCGTTTCTTTTGATAGATTATATTCTTATTTTTTCCTAAAAATAATTGTTTCAGTTTATTGATGAAAGCTTTTTTTCCGATGGCATAAAAAAGAAATGATTGTTGCTGTTTTTTTAAATGTTCACCAAAATCATTTAAAAAATTTAATCTATTGTCTATTGAACCTATATAAATAAAATTTTGTTTCTGTATGGCCGTTTTTTTTGGAGAATCAAAATATATATAATTAGTAGTTTCTGAAAATCCATAAGTAAATACATCATTTTTATCAAAAGAAAATATTTTATCAAAAACACCCTCTAAAAGATGCTCTACTGAACATCTAGAAACACTATCGTACAAATAAGCAATGTATTTATCAGTATATTCTTTAATTGCTAGATGATATTCTAAATCAATTAATTCTGGATTAATTACTAAAATTTGATTTTGAAAACCCTTTTCTTGAAGTTGTTGAAGGATGTATTCTTGACGTTTTTTTAGTTTAGGGTTTTTTCCTAAAAAGACTTTACTAAATGTATTTAGTATACGTTCCCAGGTATTTTTATACTTAAAATCACCAATTTTTATATGAAAACTTTCTATTCCTTTTTTTTGTAAAGCAGTAACAATATGGGCATCATAATTCCAATGATCAAAACTAATTACAGCAATTTTATGCAACATATATACATTTTTAAAAAACAAAGATATTGTTTTTTTACAAAGATTTCAATTACATTTGTAAATCAAATACAACCTATGGATAAATCGATAGTAAACATCATTAAAAATTTTGGAACCGAAGGCGATTTACTAGTTGCAGGAAAAAGGAATATCATTAAAACATTTCCTTACAATACAATTGTTTTAAATATAAAATCGTTTAAAATCCCTATATTATTTAATGGAATTATTTATAGATATTTCAGAAAATCCAAAGCTCGAAGATCTTATGAATTTGCTACAATTTTGAAACAAAAAAACATAGGAACTCCAAATCCAATTGGGTATTATGAAAACAAAAACTATTTACGACTTTTAGATAGTTACTATGTTTGCGAACACATTACACCAGATTATGTATTTAAAGATTTATTTAACGTTGACAACCCCGATACTGATGAAATTTTAAAGCAATTAGCCTATTTTTGCTTCCAATTACACGAAGCAGGTATTGAATTTAAAGATCATTCTCCTGGAAATACTTTAATTAAAAAAATGAATCGGGTACTTTTGATTTTTTTCTAATTGATTTAAATCGAATGACATTTCATAAAGAAATGGATTTCAATTTAAGAATGAAAAACCTTTGTAGATTAACTCCTTCAGAATATATGGTTCAGGTTATAAGCTATGAATATGCGAAACTTTATAACAAACCAAAAGAAGAAGTTTTTAAATTAATGTGGAAATATACAGATGCTTTTTTTAATAAATCACTTATAAAAAGAAATTTCAAAAAAAGAGTAGGATTATGATTTCAAAAATATTTAACAATCGAAGACTAATAGTAATTATTTGGATTTTAATAGCAATAATTTCTGCATTAAAACAATTTTTAACTAACAATCCGAATAGTATTATAGGAAAATATAACAATTACCTTATTTTTAAAAATGTTTTTTTTCATACCTTAAACAAAAAATCACTATACCTAACGTATCCAAACGAATATATAGACCACAACCATTACGGGCCAATTTTTAGTTTAATAATTGCCCCTTTTGCACTGTTACCAGATGGAATTGGTATGGTTTTATGGTGTGTAATAAATGCTTTGGTTTTAGTATATGCAATTACTCAAATAAACCTAGAAAGCTCTAAAATCAACTTAATTTTATGGATTTGTGCTCACGAATTTTTAACTGCTATTTTAGGGCAACAATTTAATCCAATTATGACAAGTATCATAATTTTGTCTTATGTGCTAATTGAGAAAGAGAAAGATTTTTGGTCTGCTTGTTTAATTATTTTAGGGACATTCATAAAATTATACGGCATTGTTGGCTTAGCGTTTTTCTTCTTTTCAAAGAATAAAATCAAATTTATTGGTTCATTAGCAATTTGGTCAATTGTGTTTTTTGTATTACCAATGGCAATTTCTTCACCTGAATTTATTATTAATAGTTATTCAGATTGGTTTGCCAGATTAGTAGAAAAAAATAGTGAAAATGCGTCCTTAACTTCTATGCAAGACATTTCAATCATGGGAATCGTTAGAAAAACTTTAAATTTGCCACATCTTTCAAATTTGCTATTTTTAATTCCTGGATTATTGCTCTTTGGATTGCCTTATTTAAGATTTAATATGTTTTCGAACAAAAAATTTCAATTATTATTATTAGCATCCGTTTTAATTTTTACCGTTATTTTTAGTTCGGGATCGGAAAGTCCAACTTATATTATCGCATTTGCAGGTGTCGCCATTTGGTTTGTAATTCAAGAAGAAAAAACAAAATGGACGTGGTTTTTGTTTATATTTGCTATGATTTTAACAAGTTTTTCGCCTTCCGATATAATACCGAAGTTTATTCGAGAAACGTATGTAAAACCTTATGCCTTAAAAGCATTACCCTGTATATTAATCTGGTTTCAAATTAGTTACGAATTGCTGACATTAAAAAAAGAAACTAATTCATTCATTGCTCATGAATAAATCCATTGCCATAGTAATCCCTTCATATAATGAAGCAACAAATATTGATGTGTTAATACATGCTTTAAATGAAACCATTCAAAATATAAACTATACTTTTAAGTTTATTTTTGTTGATGATGGATCTAGCGATGAAACCGTTGCTATTTTGAAAGAAAAATCAAAGGAACATCAGCATATTTTTTATTTAGAATTATCCAGAAATTTTGGACATCAAAATGCACTTAAAGCAGGGATAGATTTAGTAAAAAATGACGTAGACGCAATTATTTCTATGGATGGCGACATGCAACACCCTCCAAAAATTATTCCAAAACTCATACAAAAATGGGAAGAAGGATTTGAAGTAGTTTACACAATTAGAAAAGAAGATAAAAAATTAGGTTTCCTAAAAAACAAAACATCCAATCTGTTTTACAGCCTAATGAATAAGCTTTCTGACATTAAATTTGAACCAGGAACAGCCGATTTTAGATTAATTGATAAAAAAGTAGCTCAAGTTTTTTCTGATTTTACAGAAAATGAATTATTCATTAGAGGCATAATAAATTGGGTTGGTTTTAAGCAATTTGCCATACATTATGAACCTAATGAAAGATATTCAGGGAAAAGCAAATACACCGTTGGAAAAATGATGCGTTTTGCAGTTCTAGGCATAACTTCGTTTAGTACAAAACCACTTTCAATGGCTATTATTTTAGGCATTAGTTTATCTATAATGGCATTTATCTTTTATATAGCATATGTTCTGTATAGTATATATTACGGACATGTAATATCGGGATGGGCTTCTGTAATAACAACAGTGGTGTTCTTCGGCGGTTTAAATTTGGTTGTATTAGGTATTATTGGTGTATATATTGGTAAATTATTTATGCAATCTAAAGGAAGACCTAATTATTTAATAAGCAGTACCAATTACAAATGATTTTACTTAGTTTTGACATAGAAGAGTTTGACATGCCTTTTGAGTATGGTAGAAATATTTCAATTGAAAATCAAATAGCTGTTTCTGAAAAAGGAACTGAAATTATCTTAGATTTATTACAAAAACATCAAATTAAAGCTACGTTTTTTTCAACCGTTGTATTTGCGGAAAAAGTACCGCATTTAATTAAAAGAATTAGTAATGAAGGGCATGAATTAGCATCTCACACCTACTATCACAGTCATTTTGAAGTGGCTCATTTAAAACAATCTAAAGATGCTTTAGAAGCACTTTCAAATTTAGAAGTTGTTGGCTTTAGAATGCCTAGAATGTATCCAGTAGATGAACGAGAAATCGAAAAAGCTGGATATCTTTATAATTCATCTATTAATCCAACATTTTTACCAGGTAGATATAATCATTTAGACAAACCCCGAACCTATTTTAAATTGCACAATGTTTGGCAAATACCGGCATCTGTAAGTCCTTTAATTCGATTTCCTTTATTCTGGCTATCTTTTCATAATTTACCTTTAAGTATTTACAAATTCATAGCTAAATGGACATATAAAAATGACGGATATTTAAATATCTATTTTCATCCTTGGGAATTTACTCCTTTAAATAATAAAGCCATATATAATTTTCCTAAATATGTAAGTAAAAATTCTGGTGAAGCCATGAAAGAAAGATTAAACAGTTTCATAGAAAGCATGAAAGAAAAAAAATATATATTTGGTACTTTCAAAGAATTTTTAATTCTAAAAAATTTAAAATAGTCTTATTTGAGTGCAATTTCCATAATACTTACTACTTATAATTCTGAAACTTGGCTAGAAAAAGTTTTATGGGGTTATACTATGCAGTCTTATATAGATTTTGAATTAATTATTGCAGATGATGGATCTACAAATGAAACAAAAAATTTAATTGAAAAATTTCAAACTAAATTTAAAAATCCAATTATTCATGTCTGGCAAAAAGACGAAGGCTTTCAAAAAACTAAAATCTTAAATAAAGCCATTGTTAAAGCATCTTGCGATTATATTTTATTTTCAGACGGAGACTGTATTCCACGATATGATTTTGTAGCTACCCATTTAAAATATCAAAAAAAAGGAAGTTTTTTATCTGGTGGTTACTTTAAATTAAATGATTTTGTATCTAATTCAATTTCTGAAACTGACATAAAAAATCAAACTTGTTTTCAAACCAAATGGCTTTTGGAAAATGGCTTAAAATGGAATTATAAATTAATAAAATTAACCAAAAATAAGTTTTTTGCCTATTTTATGAATTGGATAACACCCACAAAAAAAACATTCAATGGTCACAACACTTCTTGTTTTAAAGAAGATTTAATAGCCGTAAATGGATTTAATGAAGACATGAAATACGGGGGATTAGATAGGGAAATTGGCGAACGGCTATTTCACAACAACATTAGAAGTAAACAAATTAGATATAGCGCCATTTGTTTGCATTTAAACCATAACAGAAGTTATGCCACAAAAGATAATTGGCAAAAAAACAACAACATAAGGCAGTTTAATAAACAACATAAAGTGATTGCCATACAAAATGGCTTATCTAAATATTTGAACAATGAAAACTGACTTTATAAAACATTTTTTTTGTATAATTCTTTTAAATAATAATACTTTAATGCTGAACCCTGGGCAACTAAATTAGACCAAATATAACCTTCATAACCGTTCAAAAAGTTAAGATTTATAAAATATTCTTTAAAAAAAGTGAAAGGATAATTTAAATATAACTTAATAAAAGTTACATTTTTTTTATTGGTAAAATATTCTTTTGCTTTGAGTTGTGCATAACTATCCATTTTTTGTATTGCATCTTTTAAATCTGAAATAGTATAATGTAACATAGAACCATTAATTTGTTTTATTATACCAGTTACTTTTATACTCTCGTGCACTACATTATCGGTTACATTTCCTTTGTTTTTGTTAAATAATCTTAAAATATATGCTTTACTTTCTTTTCCATATATAAATTGCCTGTTTAAAAAAATATGTTTTCTATTAATTAAAAAACCCGAAAAATTTTCAAAATCTTTAATTGATAATTCGTTAATAGATTTAATTAGTAGGTCATCTAATACCTCATCTGAGTCTATTGAAATAACCCAATCATTTGAACATTTTGAAATTAAAAATTGTTTTTGTGATCCAAATCCTTCAAATTTTTTTTGATAAATAACACAAGAATTGTTAGCACAAATATCTAAAGTTTTGTCGGTACTAAAAGAGTCTACGATAATAATTTCATCGCACCAACCGAGTTTATTTAGAACATTTTCAATATTCTTTTCACTATTAAATGTAAGTATTGCTGCTGAAATTTTAACTTTTGTCATATTGTTTTATCAGAAATAAATTAAGTTACAAATATTTATCTAATCCATTTTCACAACGAATTAATTTGTTTTTTTTTGTTTTTTCCAAAATATCATCATTTAAACTCAACATCGTTTTATTGTTTTCTTTGTGAAATATATGAAGAGTATTACAATTAAATTTAATGTTTTTTCTGGATACATTTAAATTTAATAGTCTATTTACTAACTCAGTATCTTCTCTTCCCCAACCGATAAAATCTTCATTAAATCCATTTACTGCTATTAAATCTTCTTTGAAACAAGCCATGTTACAACCTCTTACTTGCTTATCGCTTTTGGTTTGATAACTAAAAAAATTGCTTAAAAAGTTATTATTAATTAGATTTTTTTTGTTTGCTAAAATACCGTGTGAAGGAACTGAAAATGAAATGTCTTTGTTGCTTAGTAATTCATAAGTGTAATTTTCATTTAAAAGCACTCTTGGACCAATTACAAACTGGTTTTTTTTACAATGCTTTACGTGATCTTCAATAAAATTTTGATGTAAAACCAAATCACCATCTATCATAATTAAATAGTCTCCAGTTGATTTTGCAATTGCCTTATTTCTTGAAGTTGCCAAACGAAAACCAATATCCTCTTGCCATGAATGAATAATTGGAATTTCAAATTTGCGTTGCCATAATTTAATTAAATTTAATGTTTCAATACCAGAACCATCATCTGCAATAATTATTTCAGAAGGTTTTAATACTTGATTTTGTATTGAAAGCAGGGTAATCTCTAAAGCTTCTGGCCAATTATAAGTTGTAATTAGTAAAGTTGTTTTCATAGTTTGTGGTTTTAAATATAATCATTTTTAGCAATTATCTTAAATATGCTAGGTTGAAAGAACTTGCTGATAACAATTCATAATATTTTTTGCAATTTCTTCATCATTAAATTGCTGAACAAATTGAAATCCTTCCTCTTTCATTTTTGAAGCAAGTGACGAATCTTCTAAAACAAGTGCAATTTTGTCCGTTAAATCATTCACATCAAAAGGTTCAATATATAACGAATTAGGCCCAGCTGCTTCCGGAAAAACTCCGCCTTTTGTTGTTATCACTGGTGTTTTTGAAAATAATGCTTCTATTATTGGAATACCAAACCCTTCAAACAGTGATGGGTAAACAAAAACTGTCGCTAATTGATAAATAATGGCCAAGTCTGTGTTAGATAAACCTTTTAAAAAATAAACTCGTTTTTCTAATTTATTATCAATTATATATTGGTGAATTTTATCCGTATAATCTGTTTGCTTTCCTATCAAAACTAAATCGATATCTAAGTTTTTTATAGCTTTTACAATAGTTAATGCGTTTTTTCTCTCCTCTATTGTTCCTACGTTTAAAACAAATTTTTGTGGCAAATTATATTTTTTGGAAACCAGTTGCTTTTCTATTTCTGTATACTCTTTTTTATAAACATCCTGACAACCTTGGTAAACTACAACAATTTTACTTCCATCAATATTTAGATACGAAATAATATCTTTTTTTGTTTGTTCACTAATTGCTATAATTAAATCTGCATTAATGGCAGCTTTTTTAAACTTATAAAAATAAATTTTTCTATCAAAAAAAGTATATAATTTAGGATATCTAACAAAAATTAAATCGTGAATAGTAACTATCGATTTAATCCCGCTTTTAGACAAACCTGAAGGTAATTCTCCTGAAAGTCCGTGATATAAAACAATTTTATCCTTTATCAAATCTTTAACTACCGTATTTTGTCGCCAATAATTTTTAAATTTTTGATTGAATTTTGATACCGGATTTCTTTCGAATACATTCGTGTTATTTGATACGAATAGCGTTTTTTTATTCTTTTTAGGATTGTACAAAAAATAGTTGTTGTCAGGAAAATAATTACTTAAAATCCGAACTAAATCTCTACTATAATTTCCCAATCCAGTTTTATTATGAAAAACACGTTTGGCTTCAAATCCAAAATTCATTTACTTACAATTAAAATTTAAAAAATCATGCAGCTTTTCGAAAAAGTAATTGGGTTTAAATTTACTGTATTTTTCAAATAAATCGCCTTCGCTAGGTAATTTGTCTAAATAATCGTCATAATGTACAGAAATATTAGTTGTTGTGTTTTCAAATATATTCCAACTAGTTTTCGTAATTCCCGGAGAATAAATACTAAAAGTTGGTATTTCTAATGCTTTTGCCATATTTGCAGCGCCACCTTCATTGCCAATTAATGCTTTACAATGAAATAAAACAGCTAAAAATTCACGTAAATCCTCTTGAAAAAAATCAATGAATATATTATTTTTAGTAGTTTCATTACATAAATTATATATTTCAATTGCCTGATTTTGTTGCCAGGGAAGGTAATTAAACAAAATCTGCACCTCTTTTTGAACTACGATATAATCTAAAACTTCCGCCATATAGTGCAAAGGATAATTTTTGATATCCTGACTACCTAAAGCACTAATCATAATTATATTTTTAGAAATATCAATTTTGGCATCTATTAGTTTTTGTTTACCAATACTGATTTCTTCTTCAGATAAAAATATTTTTGGAGCAATTAAATTAAAATCAATTCCTAGTGGTTTTAATAAAGCCATTCTGTGTTCGATAGCTTTGGATGCGTTTGATTCTGAAGAAATATTTCTGTTAATTACATCTGTTAGAAGTAATTTGGAATACCTTTTTTCAAACGAGATTGTTTTTTTTGCACCTGAAAACCAAGCTAATATCACGCTATTTGGTTTTCCATAAGCATCAATAACGATGTCGTATTTTTCTTTTCTTATTTTAAATAAAAAAGCAAGAAAAGCCAACTTTCCCTTTCTTGATTTTTCATCAAGAACAACTATTTTATCAATAAATTTATTGTTCTTTACAACGGCGTAACTATTTTCGTACACTAAATAATGTAATTCAGCATCTGGAAAACGCGCTTTGAGGGCTTCCAGAATAATAGTACTAGTAAGTACATCTCCAATTCTTTTTTTCTGAATTACTAAAATTTTCATTATACGGCCACGTTATATTCGCGTAATGCATCGTTTAAAGACGTTTTTAAATCTGTAGAAGTTTTTCTTTGTCCGATAATTAAAGCACAAGGCACTTGAAAATCTCCAGCAGGAAATTTCTTAGTATACGTTCCAGGAATTACTACAGATCTTGCAGGTACAACCCCTTTATATTCAATGGGTTCAGAACCCGTAACATCGATAATTTTAGTAGAAGCGGTTAAACACACATTGGCACCTAAAACGGCTTCTTTTTCTACCTTTACGCCTTCTACCACAATACAACGAGAACCAATAAATGCACCATCTTCAATAATTACAGGTGCAGCTTGTAAAGGTTCTAAAACACCTCCAATACCTACTCCACCACTCAAATGAACATGTTTTCCAATTTGTGCACAGCTTCCCACTGTAGCCCAAGTATCTACCATTGTTCCTTCATCTACGTAAGCACCAATATTTACATACGAAGGCATTAAAATTACACCAGATGAAATATACGCCCCATGACGCGCTACAGCGTTTGGCACTACTCGAATTCCTCTTTCGGCATAATTTCGCTTTAACGGAATTTTATCGTGATATTCAAAAATACCTGCTTCTAGGGTTTCCATTTTTTGGATTGGAAAGTACATTACAACCGCTTTTTTTACCCATTCGTTTACTTGCCAGCCATTTGCAACAGGCTCTGCTACACGAAGTGAACCATTATCTAATAAATCAACAACTTCCCTTATGGCGATTTGTGTGGCTTCTTGTTGCAAAAGTTCACGGTTTTCCCATGCCTTTTCTATGATTGATTGTAAGTTTGTCATAATACTATTTTTAACAAAGATAAAGTTTCAAATTAGTATTACAAATAAAAAATCCTGCTTTTAGCAGGATTTAAATATTATTGACAAGAATTACTTAAGTGTTTTCTTTTTGTTATGGCTGGTCGATTTCCATTACAATCAGGAATATCATTAAAATTATAATATCCGTTAATCTTTTGAATTACTGGAATAACATCAAAAAGTTCCACTTTAGTTAATTTTCCATCATTATCATCATCAAAATCAGCATAATCTGGTTTTCCGTCACCATCGGTGTCTAATGCTGTGCCTGATGCGGGTCCACCATATTCATCTTTAGATAAAATTTTATCCCCGTCATGATCTTTATATCGAACATTCATTAATTTAAACGTAAAAATAATTGGTGTATAGGAACCAATTGCACCTCCACCAGTTCCATTAAAATAGGCTAAGCCTGATGGAACAAACATTACACCGGCTCCAAAATTATTAAAAGTAACAGTTCCGTCATCAGGATTTATATTTTGTCCATTAGAAGATTTAAATTCTGGGAAAACTTCTTGCCAACCTTGAATTACATCTTGTAATTGAAACCAAGTAGGACTTGAAGCTGCATCAAAACTAGACAAATCTGTTTTATAACCTTTATATGCAGTAAAAACAGAATCTAATTTTGTAGGATTAGAACCCGCTCCTTCATTAAGTTTTAAAAAATATAATTTATGATCTACACCTTCTTTTGAGATGGTTTTGAATTTCAAGGGTTTTGCTGGATTATTTTGGCTGGTAGAAGTATCTAAAGCATCAAAAATTGGTGTCCCTGGTGTTGTAGCTGTAATTTTTGTAAAAGAAACATTAAAGTTAGCATCTACAGTAATGTAGTGAGATTCCATAAAATCCTCAATTTCTGTAATATCTTCATTGTAAACATCTAAATAAGATCTTAATTGAATTGGTTCAGTTGTATCATCTTCAGGACATCCTACCATGACAAATATAAAAGGTAATAAAAGCAATAATCTTAATGATAATTTCATTTTGAATAAAATTTAATTTAAAAAAGTGGTGGCAAGATACGATTTTCATTTATTTTTGTACAAATATTAACATTCATTTTTGATTTTTATGCGAATAGATAAATATTTATGGTGTATCAGGTACTTTAAAACAAGAGGTTTAGCTGCTGAAGCAATAAAAAAAGGACATGTTTCTGTAAATAATGTAAAAGCAAAAGCATCAAGAGATGTGTTTCCTTTAGACAAAATTACGCTTAGAAGAGACCAAATAAACTACAGTATTAAAGTTTTAGACATTCCACCAAGTAGAGTAGCAGCAAAAATTGTAGATTTATACAGAAAAGATGAAACACCGCCAGAATCCTTTGAACATTTAGAACTAATTAAACTTTCAAAAGAACATTACAGAGCTAAAGGTGAAGGAAGACCAACGAAAAAAGACCGAAGAGATATTGACGAGTATACCGAATAAAAGATGTTGTTAAATAAAGAATATTGGGAAGAAAGATACAAATCAGCAACTACAAATTGGGATATAGGAGAAATTTCAACTCCATTAAAAGCGTATATTGACCAATTAAAAGATAAAAATAGCCGTATTTTAATTCCAGGGGCAGGAAATGCTTATGAATTGGATTATTTAATTGAAAATGGTTTTCAAAATGTCTTCGTTTTAGATTATGCAAAACACCCATTAGATGCCATTATAAAAAGAAATAAATCATTAAAAAAACATTTAATTCACGATAATTTTTTTAATCATACTGGTACTTATGATTTAATTATAGAACAAACCTTCTTTTGTGCCTTACAGCCGAGTTTAAGACCCAATTATGTGGATAAAATGTATGATTTGTTATCCAAAAAAGGTAAAATTTCTGGATTATTATTTAATTTTCCATTAACTAAAGAGGGGCCGCCTTTTGGGGGAAGCCAAGAGGAATATATAAATTTATTTTCTAATACGTTTTCAATAAAAACATTAGATAATGCATATAATTCTATAAAACCTAGAGTAAATAAAGAATTGTTTTTTACATTTGAAAAAAAATAAATCATGCAACACATAATTTTATCTCATAAAGAAATAGAACACAAAACAAAACGTATTGCGTATCAAGTGTACGAAACATTTGCTAACGATTCTGAATTAATTATTGCAGGAATTTCTAGTAGTGGGTTTGTTTTTGCACAAAAAATTGCCAAACAATTAGAAATAATAAGCGATATAAAAATTACTATTTGTGAAGTAAATATCAACAAGCAAAACCCTTCTGATACGATTACCACTTCATTACCAGAAGAAGCTTATGCTAATAAAAATTTAGTTTTAGTTGATGATGTATTAAATTCTGGTGCTACCTTAATTTATGCTATTAAACATTTCCTAAACGTACCCTTAAAAAAATTTAAAACTGCCGTTTTAATTGACAGAAATCATAAAAAATATCCAGTAAAAGCGGATTTTAAAGGATTATCATTATCTACTTCATTACAAGAACACGTACAAGTAGTTTTTGAAGAACAAAATTCTTATGTGTATTTAAGCTAATTTAGAAACAATTTCTGAAACAATTTCCTGTTCATTTTTATTGTCAATTGTTATAACGGTTTGAGCTTGGTTGTAAAAATAATTGCGCTCAAATAAATGTTTTGCTACAAATTCATTTAGATCCTCATCATTTAATTTCGCTATTATTGGTCGATTATTTTTATGTGTTTCCAAACGCTCTAATAAAGTAGAAACTGATGCTTTCAAATAAAAACTCTTTATTTCCTGATTCTGATACAAATTAAAATTATCATAATAGCATGGTGTTCCGCCACCTAATGCCAAAATATAATGATCTGTATTATTTAAAAATGATGTTAACACTTCTCTTTCTTTTTTTCTAAAGAAAAGTTCACCTTTTTGATCAAAAATTTCATTTATTGTCGCCTTTACACTCAGCTCAATAATCGCATCTAAATCATAAAAAGGTATTTTTATCGACTCAGAAAGTAGGTTTCCAATAGTTGTTTTTCCAGAACACATATAGCCGATAAGAATTATTTTCATAATTATTCAGAAATTTTACGGTATAAAAGTATAATAAAATAATGAATTTTTTACCATAATTTAAACCAAAAACGCATCAAACACTTCTTAACTAAGGGGTTATAAATAAATTAAAAAAAAATATAAAATTATTACAAAAAAGCTATTGCGAAATAAATAAATCCTCATATATTTGCACCCGCAATGAAGAAATAGTTTTTAGACTCTGTAGCTCAGCTGGTAGAGCATTACACTTTTAATGTAGGGGTCCTGGGTTCGAATCCCAGCGGGGTCACAAAAATATTTCAAAAATAAACAAAATTATCACTTCATTGCTACGACTCTGTAGCTCAGCTGGTAGAGCATTACACTTTTAATGTAGGGGTCCTGGGTTCGAATCCCAGCGGGGTCACAATAAGAAGTTAAGCAACCGCTTAGCTTCTTTTTTTTTCATTATTGGCCATGTGGAGAAATTGGTAGACTCGCCATCTTGAGGGGGTGGTGCTGCAAGGCGTATGGGTTCGAATCCCATTATGGTCACTTTAAAATCTTGCATTTGCAAGATTTTTTTCTTTTTATTGCAATTGTTTCTTTTTTTTATGTATTTTTGTTTAATCTTTTTAATAAAAAAATGAACAATATAAAATCTACATTCAGTATTAAAGACCTAGAAAACCTTTCTGGTATTAAAGCACATACTATTCGCATATGGGAAAAAAGGTACAATCTACTTGAGCCTATGCGAACAGACACTAATATTAGATTGTACGATTTAAAAAATCTTCAAAAACTTTTAAACGTTGTTTTATTAACTAATTTTGGATATAAAATCTCTAAAATTTCTAAACTAAATCAGATAGAAATTGAAAAATTTGTTGTTAAAATCCAAACAGAAAAAACAGTAAATAATCATGTTTTAAGTAGTTTCAAAATGGCAATGTTAAATTTTGATCAGCCACTTTTTGTCAAAACGTACAATGAATTACTTAGTCAGAAAACTTTTAGCACTGTATTTTTTGAAACATTTATTCCTCTTTTAGAAGAAATAGGCGTTTTATGGACCACAAATACGATATCACCTGCACACGAACATTTTATTTCTCATTTAATAAAACAAAAAATATTAATTGAAATTGAGAAATATCAAATTCAACAAGATAGCGTTTCAGATCAAACGTTTATATTATACTTACCATTTAATGAAATTCATGATTTAGGACTTTTATTTTTACATCATGAAATAGTAACAAAAGGACATCATTCTGTATACTTAGGAAGAAGTTTACCAATTGAAAATTTATTAGAATTAAATAACCACTTTAAAAAAATAACGTATATTACCTATTTAACTGTAGAGCCAAATGAAGATGAAATAGAAAACTACATTCAGGTTTTTAAAAATACCATATTAAAAGACAATTCAAACGAACTTCTGATTTTTGGAAGAAAAGCACAGATTATAGATAAAACTAAACTACCTATAAATATTAAAACTATCGAAAATATTAAAGATTTTTTATTTACTTTGTAAATCATAAATACACCTACATGCCAAAAACAATACACATTATAGGTTCTGGATTTTCATCATTAGCTGCGGCTTGTTATTTAGCCAAAGAAGGAAATAAAGTATCTGTATTTGAAAAAAACTCCAGCTTAGGAGGTCGTGCACAACAATTTACTGCAAACGGATTTACATTTGATATGGGCCCATCATGGTATTGGATGCCCGATGTTTTTGAAAGTTTTTTTGCAGATTTCAATAAAAAACCTTCAGATTATTATAGTTTAGAAAAGCTAAATCCCGGTTACAGAGTATTTTTTGAAAACGAAACACATTTTGACGTATCTGAGGACTTAAATACCATTATATCCGATTTTGAAAAAATAGAAAAAGGAAGCGGAAAAAAATTAAACGAATTTATTCACAACGCTAAAAAAAATTACGAAATTGCTATAAAAGATTTAGTATATAGACCTGGCGAAAGTATTTTAGAATTAATTACACCGCAAACCGCACTTAAAATCGACCAATTTTTTTCAAACATAAAAAGAGATGTTCGTAAAAAAATAAAAAACAAAAACTTACAACAAATTTTAGAATTTCCAGTGTTGTTTTTGGGTGCAAAACCTTCAGATACCCCATCATTTTATAGTTTTATGAATTATGCCGATTTTGGCTTAGGAACCTGGCAACCAAAAAATGGTTTTTTTGATGTAGTACAAGCCATGGTGAAATTAGGTACTGAATTAGGTGTAACGTATCACAAAAATGCTACTATTTCCAAAATAATTATAGAAAATAATGCTGCTACTGGTATTGAAATAAATAATGAAATTTTAAAAGCAGATGTAGTGCTTTCGGGTGCGGACTACCATCATACTGAAACTTTGTTACCCAGTGAAAACAGACAATATTCTGAAGCGTATTGGAACAAAAAAACTTTTGCGCCTTCTTCCCTATTATTTTATGTTGGTTTTGATAAGAAATTAGAAAATGTGTGTCATCATAATTTATTTTTTGATTCTGATTTTGAGAAACATGCAGTTGAAATTTACGACCATCCAGAATGGCCTTCAGAACCTTTATTTTATGCTAATTTTACTTCTTTAACAAATAAAGAAACGGCTCCAGAGGGTTGCGAAAATGGCTTTTTTCTAATACCAATTGCACCAGATTTAGAAGATACTGAAGAAGTAAGAGAAATCTATTTTGAAAAAATAATGAGCCGATTTGAACTCATTACTAAACAAAGTGTTAGAAAAAACATTATCTTTAAAAAATCTTTTTGTGTAAAAGATTTTAAATCAGAATACAACTCCTATAAAGGAAATGCATACGGAATGGCAAATACATTATTTCAAACTGCCGTTTTACGACCAAAATTAAAAAGTAAAAAAGTTAAAAATTTATATTTTACGGGACAATTAACCGTGCCTGGACCTGGTGTTCCACCAGCATTAATATCAGGCAAGTTAGTTTCTCAATTAATAAAAAAATACCAATAATATGAAGGCATTATTTGATACCGTTTCTTTCGCATGTAGCGTTAAAGTTACCAAAGCATACAGCACCTCCTTTTCATCTGCGGTAAAGATGCTAGCGCCATCAATCCGACAAGATATTTATAATATTTATGGTTTTGTTCGATTTGCTGATGAAATAGTAGATAGTTTCCATGACTACAACAAAGAAGTTTTGTTTGAAAAATTTGAAAAAGAATTAGAAGATGCTATAAAGAATAAAATTAGTTTAAATCCTATATTAAACTCGTTTCAACACACGGTTAATAAACACAATATAAGTCAAGATTTGATTGATGCGTTCATGAAAAGCATGAGACTTGATTTAGTAAAACAAGAATACAAAACCACAGAAGAATATCATGAATATATTTATGGAAGTGCTGATGTAGTTGGATTAATGTGCTTAATGGTTTTTGTAAATGGCGATGAAAAAAAATACGAAGAACTAAAAGCATCAGCCATGAAATTAGGTTCTGCTTTTCAGAAAGTGAATTTTTTGAGAGATTTAAAAGCTGATTTCGAAGGTTTAAATCGTACTTATTTTCCAAATACCGATTTGAATAAGCTAACAGAAACTTCAAAAAAAGAAATTATTGAAGACATTGAAGCAGATTTTAAAATGGCTTACGAAGGAATTTTACGTTTACCTATTGAAGCTAAATTTGGTGTATACACGGCATACAGATATTACAAACGTTTGTTAACGCGTTTAAAAACGACGCCTTCTACTGAAATAAAAAATACAAGAATCAGAGTACCGGATTATCAGAAAGTAGAATTATTAGCGCGTTGTTATGTAAAATATCGATTAAATTTACTTTAATTAGTAACTTAAAAAGCAGTAATTTTCAACATTAAAACTTTAAAAAAAAAATTATGTGGTTATATATTGTAGTGTTTCTTATCACTTTTTTTATGATGGAATTTATGGCGTGGTTTACGCATAAATATATTATGCATGGATTTCTTTGGAGTTTACATGCCGACCATCACAAAAAAGACCACGATTCGTGGTTTGAAAGAAATGATGCGTTCTTTATTTTTTATGCAGTAGTAAGCATGGCGTTTTTCTTCCTATGGCAAAACGGAATATTGGATATCGGATTGGCAATTGGATTAGGGATTTTCGCTTATGGATTAACGTATTTCCTGGTACATGATATTTTTATTCACCAACGTTTTAAATTATTTAGAAACGCAAATAATAAGTATGCTCGTGCCTTAAGACGTGCACACAAAATGCATCATAAACATATTGGAAAACATCAAGGAGAATGTTTTGGAATGTTATTATTTCCGTTTAAACATTATAAGAATGCATAAAAAAAAGCTCCTTTTGGAGCTTTTTTTATAAATAATATGTTCCTATTTTTCAATTTCTTTTAAACTTTCCATTTTTTTATGTGCCAAGAATCCTTTGATATCTTCAAAATGTTCTTTAACACGTTTATTTCCAAATTCGAAAACTTTTGTTGCCAAACCATCTAAAAAGTCACGGTCGTGAGAAACTAAAATTAGTGTACCATCAAAATCGCGTAAAGCATCTTTAATAATATCTTTGGTTTTCATGTCTAAATGATTGGTAGGTTCATCTAAAATCAAAACATTTACAGGTTCTAATAATAATTTAATCATCGCCAAACGTGTTTTTTCTCCACCAGAAAGCACTTTAACTTTCTTTTGAATATCATCACCTTTAAACATAAAAGCCCCTAATAAATCTTTAATCTTAGTGCGAACATCACCAACTGCAATTTGGTCTATTGTTTCAAAAATTGTCATTTCACCATCTAATAATGAGGCCTGATTTTGTGCAAAATAACCAATTTGAGAATTGTGTCCCACTTCTAGTTTGCCTTCAAATTCAATTTCCTTCATTATGGCTTTTATCATGGTAGATTTTCCTTCCCCATTTTTTCCAACAAAAGCTACTTTCTGCCCTCTTTCAATAACCATATTGGCATTTTTAAATACCACGTGATTGCCGTATTTTTTTGATAAATCTTCAACTACAACCGGATATTGTCCTGAACGTGGCGATGGCGGGAATTTCAACTTCAATGCCGATGTATCGACCTCATCCACTTCAACGGGTACAATTTTTTCTAGCATTCGAACACGAGATTGCACCGCATCTGTTTTAGAAAATGTACCTCGAAAACGATCTATAAATGCTTGATTGTCTGCGATAAACTTTTGTTGCTCGTCAAAAGCTTTTTGTTGGTGAATTCTTCTGTCTTTTCGCAATTCTAAATATTCAGAATATACGGCTTTGTAATCGTAAATTTTTCCCATTGTAACTTCAATAGTACGATTTGTAATATTGTCAACAAACGTTTTATCGTGGGAAATGACCATTACTGCTTTAGCAGAATTAATTAAAAAATCTTCTAACCACTGAATACTTTCAATATCCATATGATTGGTTGGCTCATCTAACAGAATTAAATCTGGTTTTTTTAATAAAATTTTCGCTAATTCAATTCGCATTCTCCAACCTCCAGAAAATTCCTTTGTTAATCGAGTAAAATCTTCTCTTTCAAAACCCAAACCTTTTAGAACTTTCTCTACCTCTGCCTCATAATTGACTTCTTCAATGGCATAAAATTTTTCAGAAAGTTCAGAAACGCGTTCAATTAATTTCATATACGCATCACTTTCATAATCCGTTCTGATGGTTAATTGCTCATTAATTTCGTCAATTTCATTTTTCATATTTAACACGTCCGCAAAAGCTTTAGAAGCTTCTTCCATAACGGTACAATTATCGGATGTTAATAAATGTTGCGGCAAATAAGCAATTACTGCATCGCTTGGTGCAGAAATACTGCCACGAGTAGGTTTGCTTTCTCCAGCTACTATTTTCAACAGGGTAGATTTTCCTGCGCCATTTTTACCCATAAGGGCAATTTTATCATTTTCATTGATGGCAAAAGTAACCTCGCTAAAAAGAGTGGTTCCGCCAAATTCAACGGCGATATCATTAACTGTAATCATTTTATTTTAAGGTAAAAGGTTTTGGGTAATGGATTCATGGATTTGTAAATTATATAAAACTTTTCACTATTTCACTATTTACTAATCACTAATCACTACCATTACATATTCATTTTAAAATCTTCAATTGCATCTCTCACTTTCATAAAATCATCTTCTTCAATAAACAATTCAATTATAGCTGTATTTCCTGAATTTTGTTTGTTTTGTCGTTGTGTCACCATTACATTTTCAGCTTCAACTGCAGTTTGTAATTTTTTAGCAATTGTTTCTTTTCCAGAAAATATCTTAATTAGTCCCATGTTTACGTATTTGATTTTTTTGAGGTGCAAATATAGTCTATTTCAATAATTTTAGGCAAAATTGAAAGATTAATAAATTATTGTGTTACAATTTATTATAAATTATAAGTAAAAACAGATTTGAATTGGTTGCACTTCAATAAAAGAAACTATCTTTACGAAACAAATAATGCGAAGTAATTAGAAATTTCAAAAAATCATGGCTAAAAGTCAAGACGCAAAAAAAGGACAAAAGAAAGAACCTTTAAAAACTCCAAAAGAGAGAAAGGAAGAAAAACGAGATAAAAAAAACAATCCTAAAAGAGATTAAGAAATCAAGTCCTGAATTAGAAATAATTGAGGATTTTTTTATTATAAACTTTTAGTACTTTTACAAAAAAATTGCATGAACTATTCTGAACAAATAAATGCTATATACGACCACCTAAAAACCAGTTTATCTAATGGTACTTTTGCTAAGTTAACCTTAGGTAAAACCATTGGAAAAACCGAATTAACAAATATATATTTTCGTACGATTATAGTTAATAATACTTTAAAATTCAATGTAACGTTTAGATATTTATCGGAAGAGATTATAGAAATAAAACCTATTGAGGATGTACTACTGATTTTAAATCAATACCTAAACAATCCGTTTTTAACTGTAATTTTATTTACTACAGAAAAAGATATTTTGTTAAAACTTAACAAAAAACGAATTCCCTCAATTACAGAAATGGACAATACGTTTAAAAACGCAGATCCTGTTTTATTGGAATATTTGAAGAAATAATACTTTTACAACTCGTCAGGGAAAATTTTCCCAGGATTTAATATGTTATTAGGGTCAAAAACAGCTTTTATTCTTTCCATAAGTTCCAAATGACCTTTGTTAAAAGCAATATCCATGTAGTTTTTTTGCACCAAACCAATGCCATGTTCTCCTGACAAGGTGCCTTTTAGGGAAACTGTTAATTCAAAAATTTCTCGAATTCCTTTCGGTACTTCTATTTTCCAATTGCTGTCAGACATAGAACCTTTTATTATATTCACGTGTAAATTTCCATCACCGGCGTGTCCATAACACACCGATTGAAATCCGTATTTTGAACCGATTTCTTTAATTCCTTTTAATAATTTTGGAAGTTCATATCTTGGAACAACCGTATCTTCTTCTTTATAAATAGAGTTTGCTTTAACCGCTTCAGCTACACCTCTACGCATTTTCCAAAGGGCATTTTTCTGATCTTCTGTATCCGCAAACAACACTTCATCGATTTCAAATTGTTCTACCACTACCAATATTTTTTCTGCTTCTTGCATTAAAATTTCAGGGTAATTACCATCTACTTCAATTAATAAATGGGCTTGATGTTCAGGTTTTACATCTACTGAAATACCCTCTAAATATTTAACCGACCAATCTATGGCATCACGCTCCATAAATTCTAAGGCACTCGGTACAATACCAGCTCTAAATATAGCAGAAACCGCTTCACAAGCTTGTTCAGCTTTATAAAATGGGACCAAAAGCAATACATTATGTGTGTTTTTCGGAATTAATTTTAGAACAATTTTGGTTACAATCCCTAAAGTACCTTCGCTTCCCACCATCAATTGGGTAAGGTTATAACCCGTTGAATTTTTTAATGTATTGGCACCTGTCCAAATAATAGCACCCGTTGGCAAAACCACTTCTAAATTCAATACATAATCTTTAGTAACACCATATTTTACCGCACGAGCGCCACCTGCATTTTCGGCAACATTACCTCCTATCCAACAACTTCCCATACTGCTAGGGTCTACTGGATAAAAAAGATTTTTTTGGGAAACTGCTTCTCGTAATACTTGTGTAATTACTGCTGGTTCTGTGGTGACTTGCAAATTATTTTCGTCTATTTCAATAATTTTATTTAATCGTTCTAACGACAAACCAATGCCTCCAAAAATAGATAAGGCACCACCACTTAATCCTGTTCTAGCACCTATTGGAGTCGTTGGAATTTTATATTGATTAGCTACTTTTAAAATTTCCGAAATTTCTTGTGCATTGGCTGGTTTAAGAACTACTTGTGGTGGAAATGATAAATCTTCGGTTTCATCATGACCAAAATGCAAGCGTGTTTCGGCATCTGTAAAAATATAATTTTCGCCTACTATGGTTGTTAATTTTTGAAAAGCTTCGGTATTGAAATTCATAATTATATATTTTATTACCATTAAATTTCGAAGGAATCGAATAGTAAATAGTTTTTTGTTTTTTGAAATTAAATTTACTTCTTTTGAACACTGATGCCCTAGCCCTGATAGGAGCGGTATCCTTATATTTTACTTGTTAAAGAGTAAAATATAAGATTTAGCGGAGAGCAGGAATGGCTTCATTTAAAAAAAATTATTACTTTTACACAAAGCAATTTTAATTGAGTAAAAATAATAAAATATCCGCACTTTCCGAAAAAGACGGAATAATTAAACCTGAAATAGTAAGTTCTCAGGTAGCAAAGCACATTCAAGCGTTTAGAAAGCAAGAAGTTAGTGCGGCTGAGTTGATTGAAAAAATTATTTTAGGCGATAAAGTAGCATTAAGCAGAGCAATTACTCTAATTGAAAGTACCAACCCACTCCATTTTGAAAAAGCCAATGAAGTTATAAATGGTTGCTTGCCTTATGCAAACAATTCAGTTCGAATTGGAATAACGGGTGTACCAGGTGTAGGAAAAAGTACTTTTATTGAAGCGTTTGGGAAACACCTAACCAGCCTTGGAAAAAAAGTAGCGGTTTTAGCTATTGATCCTAGTAGCACATTAAGTCACGGAAGTATTTTGGGAGACAAAACCCGAATGGAAGAATTGGTAAAAGATGAATATGCCTTTATTCGACCAAGTGCTTCTGGTGAAAGTTTAGGTGGAGTAGCAAGAAAAACTAGGGAAGCCATTATTTTATGTGAAGCCTGTGGTTTTGATACCATTATTATTGAAACCGTTGGCGTTGGACAAAGTGAAACTGTGGTACACAGTATGGTAGATTTCTTTTTGCTATTAAAAATATCGGGCGCTGGTGATGAGCTACAAGGTATTAAGCGTGGTATTATGGAAATGGCCGATGCAGTAGTAATAAACAAAGCGGATGGCGACAACATACAAAAGGCAAAAATGGCGCAAATAGAATTCAATAGAGCCTTGCATTTGTTTCCTATGAAAGATTCGGATTGGCAACCTAAAGTGACCACTTGCAGTTCGTTGACTTCGGATGGTATAGCTGAAGTATATTCGATTATTATAGCTTACATTTCTCAAACCACTGACTCTGGTTATTTTAATGCTAACCGAGAAGCGCAAAACCAATATTGGATGATGGAAACTATAAATGAACAACTGAAAAATAGCTTTTATCAGCATCCAGAAATAATAAAACAATTAGAATCTGTTAAAAAACAAGTAGTACAACACGAAATATCTCCTTTTGTAGGCGCCAAATATTTATTAGAGCTTTTTAAGAAATAATAGAATAAATTTTTACAAATTATACAATTCTTTACAAAACAAACTTTACCATTTTATATGCAAAATATTGAAAACGTATTACAATTAGAAGACGAAATAGCTATTATTGAAGCAGTTGGTACTCATATTTGGGACAAAAAACAAAAAACAGATTTAAACCACGCTGAAAAAACATTTGTACTTATAGATATTTTTGAAGCAGCCATGAATGAAGGCGGTTTGCAGTATTTCTTCAATAATGAAAGTGGCGATTTTGCCGCTGAAATTATCCAAGCGTATAAAGAGATTGAAGCACCTAAAACAGCCACATTACTTACTAAAGCTTTTCAATTATTTACAGTTAAGTATTCTGAAAACACAGCAAAAAGACAGGGAATTATTGCCAAGCTTGACGAAAAAATCATATCCGGATGGGAAGATTTAGATGAAGTTTTCTTTACTGAAGAAGAGGAAGATGTGGTTGCACTTATTGTAGCGTATATTCGAAAAAACAAGACGAAATTTCTAAACGAATTCGTGTAACACGATAACGAAACTGACGTCTTACAATTAAATTAAATATAAACCTATTGGAAACTATATTAAAAATAAGCAATCTGCATAAAAAATACGGCAAAGTTCATGCGGTAAATAACGTTTCTATTGAAATAAAAAAAGGGAATGTGTATGGAATTTTAGGCCCTAATGGATCCGGAAAATCAACTACTTTGGGCATTGTATTAAACGTAGTAAACAAAACTTCTGGCGATTTTGAATGGTTTGGTGGAGCACATACCACACATGAAGCCCTTAAAAAAGTTGGCGCGATTATCGAACGTCCCAACTTTTACCCTTATATGTCAGCAGAAGACAATTTGAAATTAGTCTGCAAAATAAAAAATATTCCTTTTACAAAAGTCTCTGAAAAGTTAGAATTAGTAGGTCTTTTAGAAAGAAAAGATAGTAAATTTAAAACCTTTTCTTTAGGAATGAAACAGCGATTGGCTATTGCCTCAGCTCTTTTAAACGATCCAGAAATATTAATTTTAGATGAACCAACAAATGGTTTAGATCCTCAAGGTATTAGACAGATAAGAGATTTAATTCGAATTATTGCCAACCAAGGCACAACAATTCTTTTGGCTTCTCACTTATTAGATGAAGTAGAAAAAGTCTGCTCACATGTTATTGTGATACGAAATGGCGTTACTTTATACCAAGGAATGGTTGACGGAATAACAGCAAATGAAGGGTTTTTTGAGTTAGAATCAGATAATTTAGCGCAATTAAAAACCGCGTTACTATTGTTTCCTCAAATTGAAAAAATAGAAGAAGAGGATTCAAAAGTATTGGTGTATTTAAATGCAAATTTGGATGCAGCAGCATTAAATTCGCAGTTATTTAAACAAAATATCACACTTTCGCATTTAGTGAAACGTAAAAACAGTTTAGAAGAGCAATTTTTAGAATTAACGAAACAGAAGTAAAATTCCAAAACCCAAATTCCATTAACTAAAACCTTATACCCAAAAAAATGAAAAGATTACTTGCTATAGAATTACAAAAAATTTGGCAAAACAAAGCTAGCAGAATACTAACCATAGTCTATTTTTTATCGCTATCCTTATTAGCTACAGTAGCTTTAATTGAATTTGATTTTGGTGTGTTTAAATTTGAAGCCGCTAAAAGTGGCTTTTTCAATTTTCCGTATATTTGGCATTTTACCACGTATATTGCCTCTTGGTTGAAAATATTTTTGGCTGTAATTATAGTTTCAATGATTGCTAATGAATACAGTTATGGTACTTTAAAACAAAACTTAATTGATGGCATGTCAAAAAAAGAGTTCTTATTATCAAAAGTGTATACCATATTATTATTCTCATTCGTTTCAACAACTTTAGTTTTTGTAATTAGTTTGATTTTAGGCTTAAAATACTCTTCTTTTACAGAAATAGGCATCATTTTTTCTGATTTAGAATATTTGTTTGCTTACTTTTTAAAGCATTTAGCGTTTTTCTCCTTCTGTTTATTTCTTGCCTTGTTAATTAAAGGATCTGCATTTACATTAGGGTTTATTTTTATTTGGTTTTTAGTTGAAAACATTGGTCATGCCATCTTAAAATATCAAATTTTAGGTTATACACATTTAGATAAAGACACCACTCCAATTGATTTTTTAAAAAAATTATTTCCTTTAGAATCGATGTCAAATTTAATTGTAGAGCCCTTTACGAGATTAAATTTTGTAAAATCGGTTACCACTACTGTTGGCGCAACTATTGAAAAAAATTATGCTGTAGAGCCTATTAGTATTGCCATAGTAGTATTTTGGACATGCTTATTCTTGTTTTTATCCTTTAACATCCTTAAAAAACGAGATTTATAGTATTATATCTTAATGTTATATTTTTAATTTAAAATATTATTTATAAAATGTACCATTAAAGTATATTTGCAGAAATCATAATTACTTTAATTAAATGATAAAAAATATATTTTTGGTACTGCTAGGCGGCGGAATTGGCAGTGTAGCCAGATATTTTTTAAGTTATTTACTTACTAAAAATAACACTACACAATTTCCTTGGGCCACTTTCATTGCAAATGCCATAGGTTGTTTGCTAATTGGTTTACTTTTTGGATATATTCAGAAAAATAATTTACAAAATGAAACGTTGAAACTTTTACTAATAACTGGATTTTGTGGTGGATTTACTACTTTTTCAACATTTAGTTTAGAAAACATACAATTCATTCAAAATCAAAATTATAACTTAGCGCTTTTATACACAATATCATCGATTTTTATTGGTTTTTTAGGTGTACTAATTGGTTTTAAACTATTCAATTAATGACAAAATTAAACGAAACTCAAATTAAAGAGTTGCAACAACTTTTAGCAACTCCTAAAAAAATTGCTATTATTCCACATAGAAATGTGGATGGCGATGCTATGGGTTCAACGCTTGGGTTATATCATATTTTAAAACAATTAAACCACCAAATTACAGTTGTTGTACCCAATGAAATTCCAGATTATTTGGAATGGATTCCGGGTACAAATGAAGCAACCTTAGTTTTTGAATGCGCACATACCAATAAAGCAACTTCTATTTTAAAGGAGGCTGAACTAATTTTTACTTTAGATTTCAATGCATTTCATCGAACGGGTGAACAAATGGAAACGGTTTTAAAAACACTTTCTACAACTTTTATAATGATTGACCACCACGAGAAACCGGATAACTATGCAAAATATATGTTTTCAGACATCGAATATAGTTCCACTTGTCAAATGGTTTATGAATTAATCCAAAAATTAGAACTTGGCGACTACATAAATTTAGATGCTGCCACGTGTTTATACACCGGAATTGCAACAGATTCGGGTGGATTTCGTTTTCCAAGAACTACTGGGAACTTACATCGTATTGTAGCTAATTTAATTGATATTGGCGTGAATAATTCGCAAATTCATGAAAATTTATACGATAATGGCGATTACAATAAACTTCAAATTTTAGGAAAAGCACTCTCTAATATGAAAGTCTTACCGGAATACAAAACCAGCTATATTGCACTTTCGCAACAAGAACAAAACGATTTACAAGTAAAAAAAGGCGATACAGAAGGTATTGTAAATTATGGTTTAACAATAAAAGATATTGATTTTACAGCATTTTTTACAGAAGTTTCAGAAGAAAAAATAATTAAAATTTCGTTCCGTTCGCAAGGTAATTTTGATGTAAATCAGTTTGCTAGAAATCATTTTAATGGTGGTGGACACAAAAATGCAGCTGGTGGAAAATCTTTTGATAGTTTAGACGACACAATAACTAAATTTATTGCTATTTTAGCAATCGAAAAAAAATAAATTAACAAAAATGAATATATTCAAACATTTATTAGTTGTTGCGCTAACCATTTTCATTGCTTCATGCTCTGAAAAACAAGCACGTCAACCCATTTCTCACTCTTCAGGAACTTTTATGAAAGAATCTATTGATAGAAATAAAAAATTGAATGAACAAGAAAAACTAGCCATCACAAAAATCATTCAAAAAGATACCGCATTCCTTTATAATCGGTCTGAAAAAGGATTTTGGTATGCATATGAAAATAAAAGTACGGAAAATGTATTTCCAGTAAAAGGCGACGTAGTAAATTTTGATTATGAAATTACAGATTTATACGGAAATACTATTTATTCTGCCGAAGAATTAAAAACCCAAACCTATCATGTAGACAAACAAAACATCATGAGTGGTTTAAGAAATGGGATCAAACTTATGCATAAAGGCGATAAAGTGAAATTTATTTTTCCTTCACAATCCGCATACGGTTATCACGGTGATGATAAAAAAATCGGAACCAATCAGCCAATTATTTGTCTGGTAACGTTAAATGAAATAAAATCAGAAACCCCTGAATAATTAAAAAAATGAAAAAGATACTTCTAGCATCCCTTTTTTTTAGTACCCTCTTTCTTTCTTGCACAAGTAAAGTTAAAAACGGCAATTTATCCGATGGCTTATATGCTTTAATTGAAACTTCTAAGGGTGATATTACTATAAAATTAGAATTCGAAAAAGCGCCTTTTACCGTAGCAAACTTTATTACATTAGCTGAAGGAAAAAACAATTATGTCAACGCAAAATATAAGGGCATTCATTTCTACGACGGTTTGACGTTTCACAGAGTAGAAGCAAATCCTCCCATGATTCAAGGTGGTGATCCTTTAGGGTCAGGACAAGGCGGACCTGGTTACAAATTTAAAGATGAATTTCATCCAGAATTAAATCATGGAAAAGCTGGGATTTTATCCATGGCAAATTCAGGACCTAATACAAATGGTTCTCAATTTTTCATAACAACAGATCAAACACCTTATTTGGATAGAAAACACAGTGTTTTTGGCGAAGTAGTAGAAGGATTAGATATTGTAAGTACAATTGTGGTTGGCGATAAAATAAATATTGTAAAAATCATCAGAATTGGGGATGCTGCCAAAAAATTCGACGCAGTTAAAGTTTTTAAAGAATATTTTGACAAACAAGTTGAATTACAAAAAATATTGGATCAAGTAAAAATCAAGAAAGTAGCACAAATTGAAAATTTAAAAGCAACAGGAACCAAAACCAAAACAGGATTAATTTATAAATTAATTTCTTCAGGAAAAGGAAAAAAACCCGTTTATAGCCAAGAAGTATTTGTACACTATGCCGGCTTTTTTGTAGATGGCACTCTATTTGACACAAGTTATAGCCAGGTTGCTGAAGAAAATGGCGTATTAGATATAGCCAGAAAAGAAGCTAACGGATATGCACCATTTCCATTTACTTACGGCAGTAAAACTGGCTTAATTCCTGGGTTTATTGAAGGATTAGAAAATATGAAATTTGGAGATAAAATGGCCTTATTAATTCCCGGTCATTTAGGTTACGGCGAGCAAGGCTATGGTGCAATTCCACCAAATGCTACGCTTTTATTTGAAGTAGAACTATTAGAAAAACAATAAATTATTTAAACATGAAAAAGTTAGTATTACTATTGTGTGCGTTAACAGCCACTATTTCCTTAGCACAAACTAAAAATGCGAAACCAAAACAAGTAGTTTTGGAAGGTATATTTGCAGAAATATATACCAACAAAGGTAAAATTGCCTTACAATTAGAGTATGTAAAAACACCTATTACTGTAGCTAATTTTATTACACTAGCCGAAGGTAAAAATGAATTTGTAACCAACGAAAGAAAAGGAAAACCTTATTATGATGGTTTAAAATTTCATAGAGTTATTGCTAATTTTATGATTCAAGGAGGTTGTCCTTTAGGAACTGGGGCCGGAGATCCTGGGTATAAATTTAAAGACGAATTTGATCCAAGCTTAAAACATGACAAACCTGGAATTTTTTCTATGGCAAATTCAGGTCCTGCAACAAATGGGTCGCAATTTTTCATCACACATAAAGACACGCCTTGGTTAAATAACAAGCATAGTATTTTTGGGCATGTTATTGAAGGACAAAAAGTGGTTGATGCAATTGCTCAAGATGATGTAATTGAAAAAGTGGTAATCGTTAGAAAAGGAAAATTAGCTAAAGCTTTCAATGCCGAAAAAGTATTTTCAGAATACATGAAAATAAAACCTGAATTAGATAAAAAAGAAGCAGAAGAAAATAAAATTAAGGCAGAAGCTGCAGCGAAATTAGAAGCTGAAAAAAGACAAAAAGATGCGGAAGCAAAAGCTATTGCTGATAAAGAAATGAAAGAAAAATTAGGTCCTCTTTTAGCAGCTAAAGTTGCTGAATTAGCAGCCTTAAAAGCAAAAACTACAACTACAGCTTCTGGTTTACAATATAGCATCTTACAAAAAGGAACAGGCGTAAAACCAACAGAAGGAAAAGATATTTATGTGCATTATGCAGGATATTTAGAAGATGGTACTCTTTTTGACAGTAGCTACGAAGCCATTAACAAAATGTACGGTAAATTTGACCAAAACAGAGCCAACCAAAACGGCTACCAACCTTTTCCATTTAAATACGGAAGTAAAGGGGGTTTAATCCCTGGATTTTTAGAAGGTATTAACAATATGAATTTTAATGATAAAGCAATTTTCTTTATTCCAGCTAATTTAGGTTATGGCGAAAGAGGTGCAGGAAATGTAATCCCACCAAATAGTAATATCATTTTTGAAGTGGAAATTTTAGAAAGTTTACCAACTGCAAAACAATAAATACAGAAATATTAATATTAAAATCTCATCTTGAGTTTTCAGGGTGAGATTTTTATTTGTACTAATTCATACTTTTACATTCGGTTTTACTTACTTTTGTACTTAAATTAATGAAATGGCACGAATTTTATCCATAGATTACGGACTAAAACGAACTGGAATTGCGGTTACAGACGACTTTCAAATTATTGCAAGCGGACTTACGACTATTCCGTCTTTAGATATAATTCCTTTTTTAAAAAACTATTTTTCGAAAGAAAATGTAGAAACTGTACTCATCGGAGAACCAAAACAAATGAACGGTTTGCCAAGTGAAAGTACAGAAATTATAGAAAAATTTATAACGCAATTTTATACCGAATTTCCAAATATGAAAATGGAACGTGTAGATGAACGTTTTACTTCAAAAATGGCTTTTCAAACTATGATTGATAGCGGTTTAAAGAAAAAAAAACGCCAAAACAAAGGGTTAATAGACGAAATTGCCGCAACAATACTATTGCAAGATTATTTGAATTACAAAAAATAAAGCGTAAATTTAAATATAAGATTTACGAATTTAGATTTACGAAACCTGAAACAAAAAATATAACATTATGAATTTAGAAAGTCCAAAAACAAACGTAGAAAAATCTGCAGAATATATTTTTAATGCCTTATCAGATATTAAAAACTTCGAAAAATTAATGCCTGAAAATATGGCAAAATTTGAAGTTATTGATGAAAATTGCTTTGAATTTGGTTTAAAAGGCATGCCAGAAATTAAATTAGTAAAAAAAGCATGCACGCCAAATTCAGAAATAGTTTTAGGAGCCGCTTCTAGTAAATTACCGTTTACATTAACTGCAAAAATAAATGCCATTTCAGAAAACGAAACCGATATTCAATTGTTCTTTGAAGGTGAATTTAATGCAATGATGGCGATGATGGTGAAAGGACCAATCACTAAGTTTATTGAAACATTGGCCAGTAATATGAATAAATTGTAATTTACGATTTAAGAATTTAGATTTAAGTAAATCTAATTCAGCTCAATTTTATCAATTACTAACTGAAAAGACTCATTTTTTTTATTGCCAATTAAAAACACTAGTTCTTCAAAAGAGTTGCTATTATAATTTGGTAAATCTAAATTTTGCCCACGGAAAGATGGATATAAATCTTTCATATTGATACTAATTTCTTGCCAATTACCACTAGTTTTAAATGTGGTGATATAAGAATAGTATTTTGATATTTTGTCTTTAATTCTAATTTGATATTCTTTACCGTCGCCTTTCAGTCTTATAGAAATTTTACTATCAGATACTGTATTAATTTTGTCAAATTGATATCTTACAGACGAAAATCCACCATAATTTTCAGTAGAAACTGTACCCGAAAATACGCCATTCCCATCTTCGTCTAAAGAAAAACGGCCATTGGAACGACCACCCATAACTACGTCATCAACAATTATCCAATCGGAAACTTTTGAGTTTTTAGAAAAATCATAAATTGAAATCGTGTTCATATAAAAGCTTAAAAAAAGTAAAAATAGTAACTTCATAACGGTTTAATTTGTGTGTAATATTTGTAAACTTACAATATAAAATCCCAATTGACACTAGAATTATAAAATAATTGCCCGTTTTTAATTTCTAAAGGACAATCGAAATTATTGGTATACAAACCGCCGGTTCCTAATCCTTGTGGCATTTTATTATGTAACGTGTATGTAAATTGTGCAATCGCATTTAAACCCACATTACTTTCCAAAGCAGAAGTAATCCACCAGCCAATACTTCGTTTTTCCGCCAGTTCTATCCATTCTAAGCTACCTTTTATGCCACCAATAAAACTTGGTTTCAAAATAATATAGTGTGGCTGTATGGCGTCTAAAAGCATTGCTTTATCTTGATATTTAAAAACACCAATTAATTCTTCATCTAACGCTATTGGAATGGGTGTGGTTTTGCATAGTTCTGACATCTTGTCAGTATTGTTTTTTTGAATAGGTTGCTCTATGCTATGTAATTCAAATTCAGATAATTGATTTAATTTTATTAAAGCTTCATTTGAAGTAAAAGCACCGTTTGCATCTACACGTATTTCAATGGTTTTTACATCAAAATTTTGACGAATAAATAGTAATAATCCCAATTCTTTTTCAAAATCTATAGCACCAATTTTTAATTTAATACAGGTAAAACCTTCCGCTAATTTTTCTTCAATTTGTTGTTTCATAAAGCCTTCCTCACCCATCCAAACCAATCCATTAATTAAAATTGAATCTTTAGATTTGGTAAAATCAGAAGGAAATAATTCAAATGGAGAAATAGCTTGCAAAGACAAAAATGCCATTTCTACACCAAATTGAATAGAAGGAAATTCAATAAGTGCCTCCCATAATTTATCCTTTCCCAGATGAATATTTTCACATACCCATTGCAACTTTTCTTCATAATCTGGTCGGTCATCAATAGATAATCCTCGCAACAATCCGCACTCACCTATTCCAGTTTTACCATTTTCTTCCAATAGTAAAAACCAGGTCTCTTTTTCCGTCATCACACCACGAGAGGTGCCACTTGGACGTTTGAAGTTTAGGATGTATTTTTTGTAGGTAGCGTGCATTTAAAATTCCAAATTAAAAAATTCCAAATTCCAAACTTAACGAAAACGAATTGGGATTTGGGATTTTGTTATTAACTTTTATTCTAGGATTCTTAGTATTTTTTTAAAATTATCGGTTGAAAATCCTCTTTTCTCGAAATCTTCAAAATCATATTTGGTTTGTGCTATCCAACTTTTATTTGCCGAAATATTATTGTCTTTATAAAATTTATGAATGTCTTTTGCTTCGCCAATTTTATTAGAAAACATAAAAACATGTGCTAATTTTAATTGGTATCTTAATTCTGAAGTGTTTTTATCAATAGCTTTTTTATATTGTTCTTCGGCTTTTACAAATTGCTTATTGAATAAATAAATATCTCCTAAAGCACTGTAATCATTGTCTTTAGCGTATTTTTTCTCGATAATTTCCTTTTGAATTAATGTGATGGCTTCCTCTGATTTTCCTATCTTAAACAAATCGAAAGAAGCACTTCTAATTTTATCTAAATAATTTTGTAATTCTCCTGATTGTGCTAAACTTTCGGTAGCGATACTTTGCATTGCATTCATTTTTTCAATAGCAAGTAATTGTTTGTATTCACTATACTTATATTTTGCTGTAAAAACTTTTAAAAACGTAGCTAAATAATTATTTTTATTTGCCACCATTTTAACTGTAGTTACTTTTTCAGCTTCTGTTAAAAGTTCTTTTTTTGTTTCTAAATTCCAACCTCTACTGGCTGAATAATCTATCCAAGAAACCACTTCCAATACAATTTTGGTACTTAATACCCAGTTTTTATTTTCAAAACCAAACCAAATTGAAGGTGCGTTTTCAAAACAATTGGTATTTTTAATTGAAATCACTTTACTGTCTTTATTTATAGGGTCTTTTTTATAATAGCAAGCCGTTTCTAACTTTCCATCTTTTAAAAACTGATTTCCAGCCTTCTCAGACGTGTAAATACCATACACACAAGTATCCTCGCCAGAGAGCGAATTCGTTAACACAATTGCACCTGCTGTGCCTTGACTAATACCAGTAGGATCTGGAATGGCTTTTAATATAGATGCTAAACTAGTAGTGATTTTTCCGTTTTCATCAATTAATAAAATTCGGAATACAAATTCAGAGGCACCCTCGGGTAAATCGTCAATTTTTACTAACGTTCGGTTGCCTGATGAAAGTTTAATTTCTTTAGTAAACGCGCGTTCTTTATCCCAAAAACCATCTTTCTGAGCGAAAGAAATTTGAGCAATAAGAAGAAATAAGAATATTTTTTTCATGAAATAGTTTTTTCTATTGTTGGGCAATTTTGATACCAGAGTTTATAAATCGATGCTTTGTCCTATTTCTAATAACATTAAATCTTTCCCTTTTTGAAAAAATTTTCGTTTGGCGTCTTCGTGATTAATTTCGATATAACCGAAAGTATCGTAATGATAGCCTAATATTTTATCGCATTCTACAAAGTCTGAAGCGATAATAGCATCCTCCACATCCATTGTGAAATTACTTCCGATTGGCAAAATGGCTAAATCTAATTGGGTACGAAGCGGAATTAATTTCATATCCATTGTTAAAGCCGTATCGCCTGCAATATATATGTTTTTATGTTCGCCTTCAATTACAAATCCACCTGGTTGCCCACCATAACTTCCATCTGGAAAAGAGGAGGTATGAATCGCGTTTACATATTTGACATTACCAAATTCAAAATCCCAACTTCCTCCGTGATTCATCGGATGATAATGAAACCCTTTATTTCCATAATGTGAAGCAATTTCATAATTAGAAACAATTACCGCATCTGTTCGTTTGGCAATGGCTTCTACATCTAAAATGTGGTCTTGATGTGCGTGTGTTAGCAAAATATAATCGGCTTCCATCTCATCAATTGAAATGTGCGACGCTTTTGTATTTCCTGTAATAAAAGGATCTACCAAAATATGAATGTCATTGATTTGAATGCCCAAGCACGCATGTCCGTAAAAAGTTATTTTCATAGTTACAATTTATTTAATCGTCAAGATTTACGACGTAATTATTTTTAATGATACTAAAATGGCAAACAAAAAAGTAGTTAATGCTACAGCTTTCAAGAGCGGATCAAATTCATTTGGAGAATTTTTTTCAACTATTTTTGTTATCGTTTTATTGTGAGATATGGCTAAGTATAAAAATAAAAATGAGAATCCTAAAGGACTATTTTTAAAATTATATAAAAACAGTAAATAAAGTACAATTGGTATAAAAACCAAAACTCTTTGATACCAAAGTCCAAACTTCAATCCAAATTTTACCACTAACGTATTTTTATTTGCGATTCGGTCATTTTCTATATCGCGCATATTATTTAAGTTTAAAACAGCGGTGCTTAACATTCCTATAGCTGTGGCCGGAAGAAATAATTTTATATCGATATGTTGCGAGTATAAGAAATTACTTCCAATAACGGCTACTAATCCAAAAAAAATAAAAACGAAAACATCACCAAAACCGCTATATCCATATGCATTATTTCCAACAGTATATTTTATGGCTGCAGCGATAGAAGCAATACCTAACACTAAAAATGTAAACGAATACAAAAAGTTTTCTTGTCCAAAAGCAAAATAAATTAATAAAACGGCTAATACAAACGCTATGATTCCGTTGATTATAATTGCCTTTTTCATTTGATTTGAAGTAATTTCACCTGAAGCAACCAAGCGTTTTTCGCCAATTCTATTGGTATCTGTACCTTTTATGCCATCGCCATAATCATTAGCAAAATTAGATAATATTTGAAAAGACAATGTGGTACATAATGCCAACACAAAAATAATCCAATCAAATTTATGTTGGTAATACGCATACGCACTTCCTACCAAAATTCCAGAAATAGATAGGGGTAACGTTCGTAAGCGTGCCGCTTGAATCCAAGGTTGTATTGTGTTTTTCATTAAACTAAGAAAACGATTACAATTGTAATTATGTTTAATGCCAAACTAAAATAGGACATTAAACTATTTTTGATTTTAAACAATGAATAAGTATTAATTATTGGTAAAACAAACAACATGACTAACATTGGAAGCCAAATAATTTCATAAAGCACTCCTAAAAAAGTAATCTGATATACATCAATTGTTTTAGAAAGTAACCAAAACAAAAGCATTGAAATACTTAAAACTAAAAGAGGATTTTTATTTGTGAACACTTTTTACTTTTTACTTTAACCTTTTACCCAAAACCCTTTACCCTTCACCCCACCTAAGGAATGTACTTTTTCTCAAAATTAGGTTTTCGTTTTTCTAAGAAAGCGTTGCGGCCTTCTACAGCTTCTTCGCTCATGTATGCCAATCGTGTGGCTTCACCAGCAAAAACTTGTTGTCCAACCATACCATCATCGGTTAAATTCATGGCGAATTTTAACATTCTGATAGACATTGGCGATTTTTCTAATATTTCTTGCGCCCATTCAAAAGCAGTGGATTCTAATTCGGTATGTGGAATCACAGCATTTACCATACCCATATCGTAGGCTTCTTGTGCCGAATAGTTTCTTCCTAAAAAGAAAATTTCTCTGGCTCTTTTCTGACCTACCATTTTAGCTAAATACGCTGAACCATAACCGCCATCAAAACTGGTTACATCAGCATCGGTTTGTTTAAAAATGGCGTGTTCTTTACTTGCTAAAGTTAAATCGCATACCACATGTAAACTATGTCCGCCACCCACAGCCCAACCCGGAACCACAGCAATAACTGCTTTTGGCATAAAACGAATTAAACGTTGCACTTCTAAAATATTTAATCGGTGGTAACCGTCTTCGCCTACATACCCTTGTTTGCCTCTTGCTTTTTGATCGCCACCACTACAAAAACTCCAAATTCCGTCTTTAGAAGATGGACCTTCAGCTGATAATAAAACCACTCCAATAGAAGTATCTTCATGCGCATCTTTAAAAGCATCTAATAATTCGGCAGTTGTTTTTGGACGGAAAGCATTTCGCACCTCTGGTCTATTGAAGGCAATACGCGCCACTCCATCACATTTTTTATACGTGATATCTTCGTATTCTTTTACGATTTTCCAATTGATAGTTGACATTTTCAATAATTTTTATCAAAAATACTTCAAAAATACTTTAATTTGCAAAAGCAGCAGACATTTTTACAGGATCGTACTTAATTAATATTTAGAGAATGTAATTTGTCTTAAAAAAAACAGCAAAACAATACATGAAATACAAATCGGACTTTAGTAAAATTAATTTTTTTATACCCCTTTTTCCTGCATTAATTATATCGCTTATTGCAATTTTTTCAGGAGATCCTATTGAAATGGTTTTGGCACCAATTGGAATTTTAATTTTATTTTTAAGTGTATTAATTTCAGTTACATTTTTTACTACGTATTACGAAATTCAAGAAAACCTATTGGTTATTTCGATGTTTTTTTACAAAACTAAAATTAATATTTCAGAAATTAGAACTATAAAATATTCCAATTCTATAATGAAAACAAATTTTTACAAACCAGGCTTTCATCACAAAGGTATTGAAATTGTGTATCACAAATACGACGACATTTTTATATCGCCAAACAATAGAGACCAATTTATTGAGCAGTTAATCGAACAAAATTCAACTATAGAAATCAGAAAATAATGAGAATACGCCTTTCCCTTTTATGCCTTACTTTATTCATCTTATCTTGCAAAGACAAAGCATCTGAATTTTCAAAAAACAATGGCACGCAAAATGAACAAAGCGATTTTTTTGTGGTATTTAACGAATTAGATCCCGCGTATTGCGAGAAACAGAAAAAAGAAATTAGCTATCAATATAATAAATTGATAAATAAAAATGACTTTTATGGTCAGTTTTTAGTAGCAAAAAACGGAAAAATCTTATTTGAAGACTACGAAGGTTTTGCCTACAAAGAAAAAGACGATAAAAACGGGAAAAACAAGCCCATTCACATCGCTTCTGTAAGTAAAGTATTAACGGCCGCTGTAATTTTAAGAATGGTTGACCAAGAAAAAATCGGATTAGACGATAAAGTTACTAAATATCTTGACGGTTTTTATCATAAAGAAATTACGGTAAAAATGCTTTTAAATCACAGAAGTGGATTGCGTAATTATGGTTATTTTATTGAACGTGATGTAAAATGGGATCGCTCTAAAAGAATTACCAATCAAGACATTTTAAAACTTATAAATTCCGGTAAAATTCATTTGGAAAGTAAACCGGGCACCCGATTTGCGTATTGCAACACCAACTATTCGTTGTTGGCGTTAATAATTGAAAAAGTATCCGGAATGCGTTATCATGAAGCCATGAACGAACTTCTTTTTAAACCATTAGGAATGAAAAATACGTTTGTATTTGATTACGAAAAACACCACGACACGGTAAGTCAAACTTATAAATCGAATCGTTTACGTTTGGCTTTTGACCATTTGGATTTGGTTTATGGCGATAAAAACATTTATTCTACGGCACGCGATTTATTAAAATTTGACTTAGCCACGTATTCGGATAACTTTTTTAGCGAAAAGCTAAAAAAAGAAATTTTTAAAGGATACAGTTACGAATCGAAAGGAGAAAAAAATTACGGTTTAGGTATTCGATTACGAGAATGGCCTGAAGCACCACCCTTAACGTATCATAATGGATGGTGGCATGGCAATACCTCATCCTATATTACTCAAAAAACAGATACAGTTACCATTATTGCTTTGTCTAACAAAATGACTTACAATACTTATAAAACTAAGAAATTTTTAGCGTTATTTAACTCAAAATATCCAATAAAACTAGATAATACAGATGTTGGTGGTGCTAACGAATAATATTTAATCTTTTAAAAGAAAATTTGCTAATTTTGCAAAAAAAAAGAAACCATGATTTTACCTATATATGGATATGGCGAAGCTGTTTTAAGAAAAGTTTGTGAAGACATTACACCAGAATATCCAAACTTAACGCAAACCTTAAATAACATGTACGAAACCATGTATAACGCTTATGGTGTGGGTTTAGCTGCACCTCAAGTGGGCTTACCAATTCGCTTGTTTGTAATTGATTCTTCGCCATTTGCAGATAGCGATGATATTTCTAAAACAGAAGCAGCATCTTTAAAAGATTTTAAACAAACCTTTATTAATGCTAAAATTTTAAAAGAAGAAGGAGAAATTTGGGGTTTCAACGAAGGGTGTTTGAGTATTCCGGATGTGCGTGAAGATGTTTTTAGACATGAAACCATTACTATTGAATATCTTGACGAAAATTTTGTAAAAAAAACCGAAACGTATAGCGGTTTAATCGCACGCGTTATCCAGCATGAATACGATCATATTGAAGGTATTTTATTTACCGACCACCTTTCTATGTTAAAGAAAAAATTAGTAGGAAAAAAACTGCAAAACATTATGGAAGGCAAAGCCAGACCCGATTATAGAATGAAATTTGCTAACTTAAAAATCAAATAAATCAGACCTAAAAAATTTATATTTTATTTTAGATTTTCAAATTGGAAATTCATTTTTTAAAATATATATTTGCTAACATTTAAATTATTACCCATGAGTTTTCAAAAAATATTAGCCATTTCTGGGAAACCAGGACTTTACGAATTAAAAGTACAAACCCGTTCTGGATTTGTGGCAGAATCTTTATTAGATGGTAAAAAAATAACCGTCAGTTTAAGAAGTAATGTTAGTTTATTAACTGAAATTGCCGTGTTTGCTTACAATGAAGAAGTAAAATTAATTGACATTTTTAAATCAATAGCTACCAAAGAAAACGGAGAAGCAACTATTTCACACAAAGAAACAGATGATAAATTAAAAAGCTATTTCCGAGAAATTTTACCAGAATATGACGAAGATCGAGTATACACTTCGGATATTAAAAAAATATTCAATTGGTATAATATTTTGCAACCTAAGGGCTATGTTACTTTAGAGGCTTTAAATGCAGAAGTAAAAGAAGAAACCGCTGAATAAGTTTTTTCAGTTAAAAAAATATAGTATATCCCATTCTTAATTTAGTTTGGGATATTTTTTTTAACTTTGGGTTCTGGGTAAAGGGTGAAAGGTTTACGGCATAAGATATAAGTCTATAATCTAAAACTCTAACAAATCTAATAATCTAGCAATCTAAAAATCTAAAAAATTAAAAAATGAATTCACGAGCACAACAACTACAAGCCTTTGAAAGATTACTAGATATCATGGACGATTTACGTGAAAAATGTCCGTGGGATAAAAAGCAAACGTTAGAAAGCTTGCGTCACCTTACCATTGAGGAAACGTATGAATTAGGTGATGCTATTTTAGACCATGATTTGCCTGAAATAAAAAAAGAACTGGGCGATTTGTTGCTTCACATTGTGTTTTATGCCAAAATAGGTTCGGAAACCAATGATTTTGACATTGCCGATGTAGCCAATGGCATTTGCGATAAATTAATAGACCGTCATCCGCATATTTATGGAGATGTGGTGGTGGAAAACGAAGAACAAGTAAAACAGAATTGGGAAAAGCTGAAATTAAAAGAAGGCAGAACTTCCGTTTTAGAAGGCGTTCCGAAAAGCTTACCTGCTTTAGTAAAAGCCAGTAGAATACAAGATAAAGTAAAAGCCGTAGGATTCGATTGGGAAGAAACCCATCAAGTTTGGGAAAAAGTACAAGAAGAAATTGCCGAATTACAAGTCGAAATAGCCGCTAACAATCAAGATAAAATAGAAGCCGAATTTGGCGATGTATTATTCTCTATGATTAATTACGCCCGCTTTTTAAACGTCAACCCAGAAGATGCCTTAGAACGCACCAACAAAAAATTCATCCACCGCTTTAAATATTTAGAAAGCAAAGCCAACGAATTAGGCAAACCGTTATCGGATATGACCTTAGCCGAAATGGATGTTTTTTGGGAAGAAGCGAAAAGGGTTTAAGGTTAAGGAAAATATCTAACAATCTAATAATTCTCAAATGTCTAAAATGTCTAAAAATCTAAGAAATCTAATCCGTCTAAGTAGTCTACTATTTAGTATCCTATTCATCTCTTGTGATGAAACGGAATGTGATTGTGTGTCGCCACCAGAAGAAGCAATGTATTTTCCACCAATTACAGGCAACACTTGGGAAACCAAAACTCCTGAAAGTTTGGGATGGAACACGGCGAATATTGCGGCACTTGACGCCTACTTAATTGAAAAAAACTCAAAAAGTTTTATTGTTTTACACAACGGAAAAATAGTTTTAGAAAAGTATTACAACGGGCATACTGCTACTACACCTTGGTATTGGGCAAGTGCTGGAAAAACATTAACCGCTACCGTTACAGGGATTGCAGCACAAGAAGGATTTATAAACATTAACAACAAAGTATCCGATTATATAGGAACGGGCTGGACAAGTGCCCCTATAGCTAAAGAAAACCTAATTACTTGCAAAAATTTATTAAGTATGAATTCTGGATTAAATGATGCTTTGGGCGATACGGTTACACCCAATAATTTACAATACGTAGCCGATGCAGGTACCCGATGGGCCTATCATAATGTATATGTAAAATTACAAGATGTCGTGGCAACCGCCACCAACCAAACGTGGGACAACTATTTTAACAACAAATTACGCAACCCAATTGGAATGACAGGCGCTTGGGTAACCGATCCAACGGCATTAAGTGTCTATTGGAGCAACAGCCGAAGTATGGCGCGTTTTGGATTACTGGCTTTAGCCAATGGCAATTGGAATGGCGCTCAAATTATTAACTCCAGTTATTTGAATGCTGCCACAACAACTTCGCAACCAATTAATTTGGCGTACGGCTATTTGTGGTGGTTAAACGGAAAAAGCAGTTTTCATTTACCGCAAAGTCAATTACAATTTAATGGTAGCCTAATTTCCACTGCTCCTGCAGATATGTATTGCGCATTAGGAAAAAACGACCAAAAAATTTACGTGGTACCTAGCCGTAAATTAGTCATCATACGTATGGGCGAAGCCGCAGACAGCAGTAACTTAGCACTTTCTAATTTTGATGAAGTGCTTTGGCAGAAGATTAATGCGGTGTTGAATTAGAGTTTTAGATTGGTAAGATTTTTAGATTACAGAGAAAAGAATATAGACTTTTACTTTACTCTTGTTTGATAGTAATGAATCTTTCTAAAAATAGTAGTAGTATTAAAAAAGGTTGCAACAAATTAAAAGCCCCCTTTAATGATTTGAAAGGAAAAATAATTAATAAATAATATGCCGAACGCACAACAAGCGTTTGGCTAGATTGCGCATTTTGTGGTAAATACACGTTTACGTCTCGCAAGAAATATTATCTTGATAGATAATAATCAGTTCCGAGGTTTACATCATAAGATTAAAAAAGAATAAGTAAAATCAATTTACATTATTTATTAAAGTACTTTTTTCGCAACCAAAACGCCACATTCACTAAAATAATTAAAGCCGGTACTTCTACTAAAGGCCCTATAACTCCCGCAAAAGCTTGGCCGCTATTAATACCAAAAACACCTATAGAAACCGCAATGGCCAACTCAAAATTATTTCCTGATGCCGTAAACGATAACGCCACTGCATCACGGTAATTGGAACCCATCTTTTTAGCCACAAAAAACATTAAGAAAAACATAATCGCAAAGAAAATTACTAACGGAATGGCAATTCTAATAACATCCCGAGGTAAATTTACAATCATTTCGCCTTTTAAACTGAACATAATTACGATCGTAAATAACAATGAAATTAAAGTAATCGGAGACACAAAAGGAATAAACTTTTGATTAAAGAAAGTTTCACCAATATATTTTTTTATAGCAAAACGACTCACCATAGCTAAGGCAAAAGGAATACCCAAATAAATTCCCACGGTTTTTGCAATTTCTAAAATGGTTATATTTAATTGTAACCCTTTGATTCCGAACAAAGGCAGCATAATTTCAAGATAAAAATACGCATACAAACTAAAAAAGAAAACTTGGAGCAAACTATTAATTCCAATTAAACCAGCGGTTAATTCGCGATTGCCTTCGGCCAATTCGTTCCAAACGATAACCATAGCTATGCATGGTGCAATCCCAATAATAATTAAGCCTGTCATGTATTCGGGTTCGTCTTGTAAGAAAAAAGTCGCCAACAAAAACATTAAAAATGGCCCTACAATCCATGTAATAAGAAACGAAGCGGTGAGCAATTTTGGTTTTTCAAACATTTTAGGCACTTTTGAAAAATCAATTTTGGTTAATGGCGGATACATCATTAAAATTAATCCAAAAGCTAATGGAATGTTCGTAGTTCCTGATGAAAAAGAAGTAATAAAATCGGATGAATTTGGTATAAAATAACCAATGGAAACCCCAATTAACATCGCTAAAAATATCCATAAGGTTAAAAATCGGTCTAAAAATCCTAATCTTTTTTTCATATTATTTTATTTTAGAAAACACAAAATACATTTCGCTTGCAATTTGCAAACTTCTTTCGTTGTATTTTTCATTCATTTCTGGTGTTCCATCAAAAGCTTTTGGGTCGTCGTATTTGGTTGGAAATCGCGCTTCCGCACCAAAAACCATAGGACAACCTTCGTCTGCATTATTGCAAGTCATTATGGCTGCGAAATTAGTTTTCGGATTAAAATCATTGTAATACGTTTTTGAAAAACAGATATTGGGATGTTGATTTTCATCGAATTTTACAGCATAAACGGGATTTGCTGTATCTGAAATTTTTTGAATTTCAAATCCTTGATTCGTTAAGGTTTCAGCTACTTTTGGAAACATTGCTGTAGCTTCTGTTCCGCCAGAATAGCAAAATACGTTTTGAATTTGAAAATGAAATGCCATAGTTTGTGCCCAAATTTGCGACAAATGACTTCTTCTAGAATTGTGAGTACAAATAAAATTCAACCGAATTTCTTCTTGAAGATTGACTTTGTTTTGAATGTAATCCACTAAGGGTCGTAAAACTACTTGTCTTTCAATAGAAACTGGAATTTCTTTTACTATTTCAATGGTTTTTGATAGATTATTGAACATGTTTTCAGCAATTTAAAATTAACAACATTTGGCATCTAACTTAATATACATACCCATAAAATAGCGGCCAATGCATTCAAATACGTCTTTGTTTAAACAATAACAAATAGACTTTCCTTCAATAGTACCTTGTATGATATTGGCATTTTTTAATTCTTTTAAATGCTGAGAAATGGTTGGTTGTGCTAATGGTAATTCGTTTACAATATCGCCACAAATACAAGAATCAACCTTTAATAAATATTGAATTATAGCAACTCTAGCCGGATTTGCCATAGCTTTAAACAAGTTGGCCATATCGTTTTGTTCGTTTGTAAAAGACTCAGATTTTGTAATTCCCATTGTATCCTATTTATATATTGCAATATTACGATAATAACATGAATAAAAAAATGTTTCTGTAAAAAAAGAAACATTTTAAGTGAATTTATTTAAAACCAATTTTTTCTTTTGAAATAAATAATCATGGATACAAACAAAAGAAACATACCTGCTACGACATAAAAATAGCCATATTTCCAATGTAACTCGGGCATATTGTCAAAATTCATTCCGTAAACACCTACAACAAATGTTAACGGCATAAAGAATACTGAAACTACTGTTAAGGTTTTCATTACTTCATTCATTTTATGACTTTGCAATGAAAAATAAAACGATGAAGCACTTTCCAATGAACTCAAATCGGCATCCACTTGGTCTAATAATTCCAAGCATTTTTGATGCAAACGAGAGAAAAAAGTATAATTTTCAAACGTAATCACATTAAAAACATCATCATCTTTAATGCTTTTTATAGAATATAAAGAATCGCGAAGTGGTACTATAGAACGACGTAAAAAGTTTAAATTATCTCGATGGTATTCTATTTCTTCTAATATTTTTGGATTGGGTTTGGTTTTAATTAAATCAATAACGGCATCAATTTTTTGCTCCTCACTTTCTATGGTAATATAAAAGTTTTCCATTACGGCGTCTAAAAGCAAATAGAGTAAATAATCAACTTTTCTATCTCTAACAATTCCGGCATGTTGGCGCATTCTTTCTCGAATATGCAAAAAGAAATCGCTCTTTTTTTCCTGAAACGAAAATAATATTCCATCACGTAAAATAAAACTAATTTGCTCCACGTCAATACCTTTAGGATCTGGAAGTAAGGACTTAATATTAAAAAATAGTGTATGATTGTACTCCTCAACTTTTGATCGTTTCAGAATATTTAAAATATCACCTAAAATAAAATCATCAATTTTAAATTTGATGCCAATTTCTTTTATCAAAGCAACATCAGACAATCCGTGTAGATTGATCCAATTGTTTTTGGCTGTGTCTAAATGTTTATCTAACTGAGATAATTTTATGTCTTCAAATTCAGATAATTCGTCTGAATTGTACACAAATAGCTGCATTTTGGGTTTAACATTTACGTGTTTACCTGTGTACTCAATTAAAGTAGGTACAACTTTTCGACCTTTTTTGTATAATAGTTTTCGCACTTTATATTAAATAAGTATTTTTACCTTTTACAAATATAACTATTTCTTATGCAAACCATTATTATAAATATAAAACAATTACTCCAAGTTAGAGCAACTTCAATAAAAAAAGTTTCAGGTTCGGAAATGGCGGATTTACCCATTTTAGAAAACGCCTTTTTAGTTTTGGAAAATGATCTTATCTCAGATTTTGGTTTGATGGAAAATTGTCCAGAAATAAAAAATGCAACTGTAATTGATGCAACTGGAAAAATTGTAATGCCAAGTTTTTGCGACAGTCACACACATATTGTATATGCTGGAAATAGAAGTGGCGAATTTGTAGATAGAATAAATGGCTTGTCCTACGAAGAAATTGCCAATCGTGGTGGCGGCATTTTAAATTCAGCTAAGAAATTGAATGAAACATCCGAAGAAGACATTTTCAATCAATCGAAAAAACGTTTGGAAGAAGTCATTTCACAAGGCACCGGAGCGGTTGAAATTAAATCGGGTTACGGGTTAACCGTAGAAGGCGAATTGAAAATGCTTCGCGTAATTCAAAAACTAAAAGAAAACTATCCTATTGCGATAAAAGCAACTTTCCTTGGCGCACACGCTTTTCCAACGGAATACAAAGAAAATCATCAAGCGTATATCGATTTGATAATTAACGAAATGCTACCAAAAATCGCAGCAGAAAATTTAGCTGATTATATTGATGCCTTTTTAGAAACGGGTTATTTTAGTGTTTCAGAAACCATTCAAATTATGGAAGCTGGAAAAAAATATGGTTTAAAACCAAAAATTCACGTAAATCAGTTTACAGCCATAGACGGTATTAAAGCTTGTGTGGAAAATGGCGCATTAAGCGTCGACCATTTAGAAATTGTTACAGATGAAGATATTGAAGTTTTAAAAAATGCTGATTGTATGCCAGTGGCGTTACCAAGTTGTTCGTATTTTATTTCTATTCCTTATACACCAGCCAGACAAATGTTGAAAGCAGGTTTACCTTTAGCATTAGCTTCGGATTTTAACCCAGGAACAACGCCTTCGGGAAATATGCATTTTGTGGTTGCTACGGCTTGTATCAAAATGAAAATGACTCCAGAAGAAGCCATAAACGCCGCCACAATTAACGGCGCTTACGCCATGGATTTAAGTGAGTCGCACGGAAGTATTACAAAAGGTAAAAAAGCCAATTTGATTATTACAAAACCTTTACATAGTTTCTATGAAATTCCGTATTGTTTTGCCACAAATTTGATTGATAGTGTTTGGTTGAATGGGGAAATTTTTAATTAACAGGTACGCAGATTTAATGGATTGTACAAATAAATTCTAAACAAAAACTTAGCGAAAACTTTTGCCACTTAGCGGTATAAAAAACCTAAAACTCCGCTTCCACAATAATCTCCATAATTTCCTTTGAAACCGGATGTTCAAACTGAATATATTCGGCGTGCAAATGCAACCTATCGGCTTTCGTACCATATAAATCGTCACCAACAATAGGTGTGTGTAATCCTAAACAATGAGAAGCGTGAACTCGTAATTGGTGGGTTCTTCCAGTAATGGGATAAAAATAAACTTTCGTTTTACCGTTTTTAACTTCAATGGTTTTCCACTTGGTTTGTGCTGATTTTCCGTATTCATAACATACCAATTGCCTTGGTCTGTCCTCTAAATCTACTCGCAAAGGCAAATCAATATATCCGTGAGATTGTTCCAATAAACCATCCAATAAAGCGACATAGCGTTTCTTAATGGTTCTATTGATAAACTGACTTTGCAGTTGAACGGCTGTAGCTTCATTTTTTGCGATAAGCATAACTCCAGAAGTGGACATATCCAATCGATGTACAATTAAAGGACCTGTGGCTTTCGGATATTTCTCCTTAATTCGTGCATAAACCGAATCTGAAATGGTTTTTCCAGGTACCGATAAAAACTCAGAAGGCTTATTGATTACTAACATCACTTCATCCTCGTACACAATTTCAATATCTTTTCCTTCCGCGTGATTCATAATAAATGGATTTTCTTCCATTTCTATACCTTTTAGCATGTGCCCCATTAAAATAGGTTCGCATTTACTTTTGCACGATGGATAAAATTGCTTGTGTTGGCGCACTTCAGAATTTGGCGATTGTCCCCACCAAAATTCAGCCATACAAATAGGTTTTAACTGATGTTGAAAAGCGTAATGCAATAATTTTGGCGCCGCACATTCTCCAGCACCAGCAGGCGGATTATTATTAAAAATTTCAGCTAAACTTTTCTTCTCTTGATATTGATTGTAAAAAGAATATTCTGAAAATAATTTTTGTTGTAATTGAGCCGATTTGACTTTTCGGTCTTCTTTTAATTGATTCATTTCATTTGTAAAAACCGCTACTTTTTCTTCTAAAGATTGCAACGTCAATTTCCAATATTTCGTCATTTTTTTTAACAAAATACTTTCTTGCTTACTGGCTTCGGATAATTCTAAATTTAGAAGTGCTACATCTTCTTTGGTTAAGGTAGTCTCCAGTTGATTTCTCTTTTCGTCACGAAGGATTTTTTGCTCTTTTATTCTAGTTTTTTGCTGAAGCAATTCGGTTTCTGCTTGAATTTTTGCTTGATTAAAAGACGCTAAAGCCTGTAAGTAATTCGCATCATTTTCCAAATTTTCAAGGGTACGATTAAAAGCATTTAGTACTTCTTCTTCTTTACGAAAAAAGCTGTCTTCTGTTAACATATCAAAAACCGTAGGTACAAAATAAAGATGCTGATTTTCATTTGCTAATTTTCCTGAAAACGCCCATAAATAACCTAATTCCCCTTTTTCATTTTGACAAACCAAAACACCAAACATTTTTCCAATAACCAAACCTTTCTTAGTAGCATCTAATCCAAAATTATGATGAAAATTAGATTGAGTTGCTAAATAATCTTGCAAAGAGTTAGCTGCAATTTCACACAATTTATGTGGCTGATAATAAAATGGAAACGTGAATTTTTCAGGTATAGAAATTCCTGAAATATCGGTATTAAAAAGTTGGAAAAATTGATTTTGCATGTCGCAAAGATAACATTTAAAAATTCCAAAAATAAAATATCAAATTTCAAAAAATTACGCACGTATGAATTAAAAATTTATAAACTCAAAAAAAAAGGTCAAACATTTTTTTTTACTACTTGCTTATTTTATTTTTGCAAGACAATAATATAAGTAAAATGAAAAAACTTACTATACTTTTTATATTTTTTTCAACAATTGTAGTTGCTCAACAAAGAGCAATAAAATTAAATCCTATTGGCTTTTTTTATAATGGAATTGAACTAAGTTACGAGGAAAAAATTGAGAATAATAATAGTGTTGAATTTTCAATTGCAACATCTAGATTCAACATTAATGATGATAGTAACAAAAACCCATTTAATGCAATTGGTTTTGAATTAAAATACAAATTCTTTACTTCTGGTAACAACACTACTTTTGAAGGTTTTTATATTGCTCCAGTTGGTCAATTTGTAGATGCAAATAGAAAACAAAATAACGGAGGTCGAAAAGACAACATTACACAAATTGGGGTCGGTGGAATTGTAGGAAATCAATGGATTATTGGAAATAAAAACAAGTCTAATGGATTTGTTATTGATTTACATGGAGGATTACAAGCAAATTCTGTAAAAGCCCCTGTAACTATTGATGTAGAAAATATAAAAGGATTAAAAGTTCGTTTAGGAATTTCTATTGGTTATTCTTTCTAAAATAATATTACAAAAATCCAAAATAACATTAAAAAAAATACGCATACCTTTGCAAAAAATTAATACATAAACTCAATACAGAGATGGGAAGAGCGTTTGAATTCAGAAAAGGAAGAAAAATGAAGCGTTGGTCAGCAATGGCTAAAGCATTTACCAGAATTGGTAAAGATATTGTAATGGCGGTTAAAGAAGGAGGTCCAAACCCGGAAGCTAACTCGCGTTTAAGAGCTATTATACAAAACTCAAAGGCAGTAAATATGCCAAAAGAAAACGTAGAACGAGCCATTAAAAAAGCAACGGATAAAGATACCGCAAACTATAAAGAAATTTTATTTGAAGGGTATGCGCCACACGGAATTGCCATTTTAATTGAAACGGCTTCTGATAATAACAACAGAACCGTTGCGAATATTAGAAGTTATTTCAACAAATGCAACGGAACAATGGGAACGCAAGGTTCGGTTGAATTTATGTTTGACCATACTTGTAATTTCAGAATTCCAGCTGCTGGACAAGATATTGACGAATTAGAATTAGAAATGATAGATTTTGGAGTAGAAGAAATTTTCGCTGATGATGAAGATGGCATTTTAATGTACGCGCCTTTTGAAAGTTTCGGAGCCATTCAAAAAGAATTAGAATCTAGAGGTTTAGAAATTTTATCTTCTGGATTTGATAGAATCCCTCAAGTAACTAAAGAATTAACACCAGAGCAAGTTGCTGATGTTGAAAAATTATTAGAAAAAATTGAAGAAGACGATGACGTTATGAACGTGTTTCATACTATGTTGGAAAATTAGTATTTTATTTAAAGTTAACATTTTAAAACTTCAGAGTAATCTGGAGTTTTTTGTTTAAAAAAACTCAAAATGAACATCAAACTTATCGCCATAGGCAAAACAGACAATAAAAATCTAAACGCTTTAATTGAAGAATATACCAAGCGATTGGGATTTTATATTAAGTTCGATTTGGAAGTAATTCCGGATATAAAAAACGTAAAAAATTTATCGGAATCGGAACAAAAAATAAAAGAAGGACAACTTATTTTAGGAAAATTAGTACCAACTGACCAATTAATTTTATTGGACGAAAACGGAATGGAACATACAAGTGTTGGATTTTCTGATTTTTTACAAAAGAAAATGAACTCCGGAATTAAAACCTTAGTATTTGTAATTGGTGGGCCTTACGGATTTTCAGAAGAAGTGTATCAAAAGGCACAAGGAAAAGTGGCTTTATCGCAAATGACTTTTTCACATCAAATGGTACGTTTATTTGTAATTGAACAAATTTATAGAGGGTTTACCATTTTGAATAACGAACCGTATCACCATCAATAAAATTTTAGATGTACGATTTTTGATTTACGTATTCAAGCCATCCCAAATCTAAAAATCTAAAATCGTAAATACAGGTTCACGCATTCCACCGCTTCTTTTACATCATGAACTCTTAAAATATTCGCGCCTTTTTGCAAACAAAAAGCATGTAGAAATGTCGTTCCGTTTAACGCATGTTCTGGTGAAGTATCTAATGCTTTATAAATCATTGATTTTCTTGAAATTCCTGCTAAAATAGGTAAATCGTGAAATTGTAATAGTTCTAAATTATGTAGTAATTCGTAATTGTGTTCTAAGGTTTTCGCAAAGCCAAAGCCAGGATCAATGATGATATCATTTAAACCAAAACTTCTCGCTTTTGCAATTCGTTCCGAAAAATAAAAATTCATTTCTTTTAGTAAATCGTCATAATTGGCCAAGCTTTGCATGGTTTTTGGCGTGCCTTTCATGTGCATCATAATATAAGGAACTTGCAATTTCGCAACCATTTCTAACATATTTTCATCTAACAGACCAGCAGAAATATCATTAATCATTGCCGCACCATTTTCAATAGCCTGTTGGGCAACTTCACTTCTAAAAGTATCAATAGAAAGTAAAATATCCGGGAATTTTTCAACTAATAACTTTACAATTGGTATCACGCGATTCAATTCTTCCGTTTCGGAAACAAATTCGGCTCCTGGTTTGCTAGAATAGCCACCTAAATCAATAAAAGTAGCACCATCACGCAACATTTTTTCTACTTGAAATAAAATTTCATTAGAATTTGTAAGTTTTCCACCATCAAAAAATGAATCTGGCGTCACATTAACAATTCCCATCACTTTAGGTGTTGATAAGTTGATGAGCGTTCCTTTACAGTTTATTGTTGACATCGTATTTTTTACTTATATTTGAAGTTTGATACAAATATAAAATAATAATGAGCAATACCTCACAAGAATACGACAAAGTTATAGCGATTTGCAGAGAATTATTTACAAAAAAAGCGCACGATTATGGTACGGCTTGGCGTGTTTTACGTTTGCCATCATTAACCGATCAAATATTCATTAAAGCACAACGCATAAGAAGTTTACAAGAAAACGACGTCAGAAAAGTTGATGAAGATGAAACGTCAGAATTTATTGGGATTATTAATTATTGCGTAATGGCATTAATACAAATGGATAAAGGAATTGCTTCTCAACCGGATTTATCAGCCGATGAAGCCATAAAATTATTCAATCATAAAATTGAAATCACAAAGGAATTAATGGAAGATAAAAATCACGATTATGGGGAAGCTTGGCGCGATATGCGTGTAAGTTCTCTTACAGATTTGATTATTCAGAAGTTATTACGCGTGAAACAAATTGAAGACAACCAAGGAAAAACATTAGTTTCTGAAGGAATTGATGCCAATTATCAAGATATGATAAACTATTCGGTTTTTGCTTTGATTTTGATGGGAAAATTTTAATAACATCTCATTAACAAAAATTATCAAAAAGCCTGTTTATATTTGTTAAAACACATTAAAATGAACAAAAAAAATATTTCTTGGAGTATCAGAATAGTAGTTGCTTTACTTTTTATAGTTTCAGCGATTGCCAAATTATATCCGTCGCCTTATTTTGCAATTTCCACTTTTGAAGTAAAACAATTGTATACTTTAGGATTCTCAGATTCACTTGCACCCTATTTTTCAAGAATATTAATTGGAATTGAATTTGCTCTTGGCTTTTTATTACTTAATAATCATTTCTTAAAACGCATAACGATTCCTGCAACAGTTGGTTTGTTGAGTGTTTTCATCATTCATTTGAGTTATGTTACTTTTTTAAGTGGCGGAAATTCAGGGAATTGTGGCTGTTTTGGTGAATTAATTCCGATGACACCAATTGAAGCCATTATTAAAAATATCATCGCAGTTGGATTATTAATTTGGCTATGGAAAATTTTAGAGAACGATAAAAAATCGAATATTTGGATGTTAATATCTGTGACTTTAGGTTGTATTTTAGGCTTATTTATGTTGGCACCCATGAAAGCGAGTTCAACATCAATATCAAATAGCAATGACAATATCAATATTTCAACTGATTCGATATCAAAATTAACGGATTCAGTAAAAATCGAGGAAATTAAAACCATCGATTCCTCGAAAATAATAACAGAAAAAGCGGTTGAAGAAGTTAAAAAAGAAGTGGGTCCAAAACAAGCGGTTTCAGGTTATGCTGACTTATATACAGATATCGACAAAGGACAAAAAATATTGTGTTTCTTCGTTCCAGGTTGCGAACATTGCCGTGATGCAGCAAAAGATTTACACGCTTTACAAAAAAAACATAAAGATTTTCCACAAGTACAAATTGTTTTTATGGATGAAGAAGCGGAAAAAATTCCAGATTTCTTTAAATATGCTGGCAAACAATTTCCATATAAAGTGATTGATATTATTCCATTTTGGACAAAATTAGGTACAGGAAAAGACACACCCGGCATTGTGTATTTATACAACGGAAACGTAATTAAATTTTACGATGGAATTGCGGAAAAATCATTTAACAGTAAAGCATTAGAAAAAGTTATATACAAATAATAAATAACAAATTCCAAATTTCAATTTCAATAAATTATTAAACAAAATATTATGAAAAAAATCATAGCTACATTAGCATTAAGTCTTGGATTAACATCTTGTCAAGCACAAACTGAATTTTCAAAAGAAAGTTTAACCGCAAAATTAATCAACTCTGATAATCAAGCGATTTCTTTTGAAGAGATTTTAAAACAAAACCAAGGCAAAACTGTGGTAATTGAAGTTTGGGCATCTTGGTGTTCAGACTGTGTTAAAAACATGCCCCAGGTTAAGGATTTAAAAGCCAAATATCCAGAAGTTGCTTTTGTAAATTTATCTTGTGATAAAACTTTTGATGCTTGGAAAAGCGGAATTGAAAAACATGAGGTTACGGGCGAAAATTATCTAATTCCAGACGGAATGAAAGGTGAATTTGGAACTTCAATAAAATTGGATTGGATTCCTCGTTTTATAGTAATTAACAAAGAAGGAAAAATTGTTTTGTTCCGCGCCATCGAAAAAGACTTTGATAAAATCATTAAAAGTATAGAAACATCTAAATAAAATATTATAACCAAAACAAGCCTTATTTATTAAAACACAGATTGGAGAAATTTTAATAATTTTAATAATTTTAATAATTTCTCCAATCTGTGTTCAAAAAAAAATGTTATAACTAAATTAAAAAATGAGAAAAAACATCGTAGCCGGTAACTGGAAAATGAACAAAACCTTACCGCAAGCCATTGAATTAATCAATGAAATTAAAAACAATAAACCAAGTAATACAGCTGAAGTTATTTTAGCGACTCCTTTTCCTTATTTAGCAAAAGCCGTTGAATTAGTTGCCGGTTCTAATATTAAAATCGCAGCCCAAAATATGCATCAGGCAGAAGGTGGCGCGTTTACAGGGGAAGTTTCCGCATCAATGTTAACCAGTATTGGCGTTAACACTGTAATTTTAGGACACAGTGAAAGGAGAGCTTATTTTCACGAAAATGATGCCTTATTAGCTAACAAAGTAGATACCGCATTGGCACACGATATGACTGTTATTTTTTGCTTTGGCGAAGAATTAAAAGACAGACAAAGCGACAATCATTTTAACGTTGTAGAATACCAATTACGTGACGGTTTGTTTCATATTTCGAAAGAAAACTGGAAAAATATTATATTGGCTTACGAACCTGTTTGGGCAATTGGAACTGGTGAAACCGCCTCTCCGGAACAAGCACAAGAAATGCATTTATTTATTAGAAATTTAGTGGATAAAGTGTTTGGAAGAGACATTTCAGAAAATGTTTCCATTCTTTACGGTGGAAGTGTAAAACCAGACAACGCCAAAGAAATTTTTTCTAAACCAGATGTAGACGGCGGATTAATCGGTGGAGCGGCATTAAACGCCAACGATTTTTTCGGAATTATTTCTGGAATATAATAAGTCAAATGTCTTAAAGTTGAAAGTTGAAAGACTTTTGACTTTAAGACATTCTAACTTTTAGCTTATAATGGAATACATATTAATCCCAATTGTAGCATTACTTGCATCTGCACTAACCTTCTTTTCTGGTTTTGGATTGGGAACCTTATTATTACCTGCTTTTGCTTTGTTTTTTCCTGTCGATGTGGCGATTGCTTTAACAGCGATTGTACATTTTTTGAACAATGCATTTAAATTCGTTTTAGTTAAAAAACATATTGTTTGGAAAATCGTATTGCAATTTGGTCTTCCTGCTTTGCTTTTTTCTTTTCTTGGTGCACTGCTTTTAGATAAGATTACATATGCTACTATTATAGCCGAATATACAATTAACAACTCCGTTTTTCAAATCACAATAATGAAAAGCATTGTGGCTATTTTACTAATTTTCTTCGCATTATTTGAGTTACTTCCAAAACTAAAAAACCTGCAATTTCCAGAAAAGTATTTGCCTATTGGTGGTATATTAAGTGGCTTTTTTGGGGGACTTTCAGGGCATCAAGGTGCATTACGAAGTGCGTTTTTAACGAAAGTGGGGTTGTCTAAAGAAGCGTTTATTGCCACTGGTGTGAGTATCGCGTGCCTGATTGATATAAGTCGGATATCCGTGTATTTTACCAACATTTCAAAAGTGAAAGATAATTTAAATATCAACTTAGTAATTATTGCAACACTTGCTGCGTTTATAGGTGTGTATATTGGAAACAAATTGATAAAAAAAATAACCATAAACACCGTTCAGAAAATTGTGGCACTTATGATTATTGTGTTTGCGATTGCTTTGGGGTTTGGGATTGTTTAAATAGGTACACAGATTATACGGATTTAACAGATTTGCACAGATTAAATTAAAAAGTTTGTCAATCTGAACTTATTTCAGATTCTATTTCTACTATCTCTTTTCTATACTCTATCTTCTGTCTTCCCTTTTCACATAATTATGCAAAAAATCGCCTTTTGGTTTTCCTAAATCAAAAGAACTGAATTTCGTTAGAAAACGGGTTTCTTTTCTGGCTTCGTCTCTGTCCCAATTTTCATATTCTATACGATAAATGGCGGAATACATTTCGGCTCTTCCCACACCGTGAAAACAATGAATTAATACTGGATAATTTGCTTTATTGTCCATTACTTTAAAAAAAGCGTCTAAATTTTCAGGTTTTGGCACTTGATCTGAACCTATATTGAAATAATTCAATCCTTTGATTTTAGCAGCTGCTTCTTTTTCTGCAATAAGTTCTACTGGAATTTCTGGATTATTCAAATCGTCACCGGTTCCTGGAAAACGTAAATCGATAATGCTTTTAATATGGTGTTCTTTTACAAAATCGGCAATATCATCTGGTGGAATGACGCCACTTTTATAGACTTTTCCTTCGGAAATTACTTTTAAATTATGATTTATTTTATAATCATAAAAATAGCGCTTTGCCCAGAAAATAACTCCAATTATTAAAATTGAAAGTAATATCGTTATTATTTTTTTATTCTTTTTAAACATATAAGTCTTTTACTTTTTTTTGTTATTGAATTTTGAAATTGCTATTGATATTTTAACTTTTTATCAATAATTCTATTAAAATAATCCTGAAGAAACCCTTTACAAGCCCTTTCCATATCATTCATTTCTTTGTTTCTTTTTCCAATTAAATTGTGCAATTGTTCTTTATCTTCTTTACTATAAAAACCAACGGCAACTTTTCCGTCAAAAGCACAAACGTAATTTCCTCTGGCAAAGTTATACATTCCTGTATTATAATTAATTACAAAAGGTTGAATTCCTTGTTTTTTATCCATTAAACTTCTTCCCCAACTTCTAAATGGTTTATTATACCCAATAATATCCATAACAGTTGGAAAAATATCAATATGTTGTGCCAACTCATTACTTTCCCCTTTCAGTTTATATTTTGGTGAATAAAAAAGTATAGGAACAGCTAATCTATTCATTATTTTATGATAGTATTCTTCATAATAATTCACTAAATTACAATGATCTGCGGTGATAATAAATATAGTATTTTCAAACCAAGGTTGCTTTTTAGCAGCTTCAAAAAACTTTTTAAAAGCATAATCTGTATACCCTACAGGCTGATGCATAGGGTTGGTTCCTTTTGGTAATTTATTTTTAAACTCAGCAGGCACCACGTAGGGTTCATGTGAAGTTACGGTAAAAATGGTACTAAAAAATGGTGCTTTCTTTTGGCTTATAGTTTTATTCATAAATTGCATAAATGGCACGTCCCAGATTCCCCACGAACCATCAAAATCGGCATCATTTCCATATTCTGTCATACCATAATAATGGTCAAATCCTAAAATATTTCCAAATCCTAAAAAGCCCATTGAACCGTTTGGTGCGCCATGAAAAAATGAAGTATCATACCCTTTACTCTTTAAGCAGGAAACCATAGAACCTATGTTTTGTTTGGCAAACGGAGAAGATGTAAAGGCATCTTTAAAAGAAGGAATCCCGGATAATATAGACGACATACCATGAATGGATTTATACCCATTGGCATAAGCATTTGTATAAATAAAACTTTCTGTAGCTAATGAATCAATGAATGGCGTATAACTTACATAATCCTTAATTTTTGTGTTTTTATTAAACGCACCAATATATTCTCTTCCCATACTTTCTGTAATTATTAATACAATATTTGGTGTGGTTGGAGCATTAGAATCGTACAATTTTATCGGTTGAAAATTAGCATTTACAACAGATTCTGGTATGTTAAAATCTGTTTTTTTAAAAGATTGTACACCTAACGTTCTTAGAAACGAAAAAGTTGAATTTAAAACCAAATCCGCTTGTTGTGATTTCTTTACAAATCTATTAGCATCAACTAAATTAATTGGTCGAGTGCTTTTCTTGAAATCGCCTCGAATCCCACCAATACATATAGTGGCAATAACTAACACACCCAAAATAGATTTGGCAACATATTTTATCTTAGCATTTTCTACTAAATTGTGTTTCACTTTTACTTTTTGATACAATAAAATCCATAGAAAAGATACCAAAATAAACAACAAAAACACATGCCAATAAGTAATTAAAAATCTAAATAACATACCGCCTTTTGACTCTTCATTTTTTACCAAATCCCAAGCGGCAAGCGTTAAACGAGAAAAATTGTATTTGTAATAGATTAAATCTACAAAATTAAAGGCGTAAAAAAATAAATTAGAAATGAAATACAAATAAAACAATCCTTTTTGATACTTCGGTTTTGTATTTATAAAAAATGGTAAAGTAGAAAGTAAAATAAATAGCCCATTTACATATAAAATGGCTGTGGTATCAAAAACCAAACCATGATACGAAATTTGTAAAAACTCAGTTACTGAATTTACATCCAAAATATCGTTATTATATGTATAGAATAAAATTCTTGCTATAAAATAAAACAAATAAGCTAGTGCTATTCGGTAAAATAACACGGAATATTCATTTAATCTGAAAAATGATTTCATTTAACTAAAGTTTAATTGATGCAAAATTAACAATAATCAAAGTTTTACAGTTAAAAATTTTTATAAAGTTCTATTTTTTCATAAATTGCAGTTTAAAATAAAATAATATGCAAAACATAACAAGACTTTTTGATTTTCCTTATTTTCAATTAGAAAATTACAACTTACCAGATGCTTTAGTAACTAAAAATGGTACTGATTGGATTAAAACTTCTACACAAGAATATATCCATAAAGCCAATGCCTTATCAAGAGCCTTATTACATTTAGGAGTAAATAAAAATGATAAAATTGCTATCATTTCTTCAAATAACCGCACAGAATGGCATATTTCAGATATTGGAATTTTGCAAACTGGGGCACAAAACGTGCCAATTTATCCAACCATATCTTCTGAAGATTACGAATATATTCTAAATCATTCTGAAGCAAAATACTGTTTCGTATCCGACCAAGAAGTATATGAAAAATTAAAAGCGGTACACGCTAATATTCCATTATTACAAGATATTTATTCGTTTAACGAAATTTCCGGTTGTAAAAAATGGAGTGATTTATTAGAAACAGGTAAAGATGACGCAAATCAAAATGAGGTAGAAAATCGTAAAAGTGCTGTTTTGCCTTCCGATTTAGCAACCATAATTTATACTTCTGGAACTACAGGCCGACCAAAAGGGGTAATGCTTACGCACGACAACATTGTTTCTGATGTCTTAAATTCAGATAAACGAATGCCTTTACGAAAAGGAAGTACACGTGCGTTGAGTTTCTTGCCTATTTGCCATATTTTCGAAAGAATGTTAACGTATTTGTATCAATATGGTGGAATATCCATTTATTTTGCAGAAAGCATTGAAAAAATATCTGACAATTTAAAAGAAGTACATCCGCACGTAATGTCAGTTGTACCAAGACTTTTAGAAAAAGTATACGATAAAATTTACGCAAAAGGTGCTGATTTAACAGGAATTAAGAAGAAATTATTCTTTTGGGCATTAGATTTAGGTATGGATTACAAACCTTATAATGAAAATGGTGCCTTTTATAACTTCAAATTGGCCATTGCCAGAAAATTAATTTTCTCTAAATGGCAAGAAGGTTTGGGTGGCGAGTTGGAAATGTTAGTTTCCGGTAGTGCGGCTTTACAAACACGTTTAACCAAAGTATTTACAGCCGCTGGAATTCCAGTAATGGAAGGCTACGGATTAACGGAAACGTCCCCAGTAATTTCAGTAAACGATATGCGAAATGGCGGATTCAGAATTGGAACTGTAGGTAGAGTAATTGAAAATGTAGAAGTTAAAATTGCAGAAGACGGCGAAATTCTTTGTAAAGGACCAAACGTAATGATTGGGTATTATAAAGACGAAGCACAAACCGCAGAAGTAATTAAAAACGGCTATTTCCATACTGGAGATATTGGTGAAATTGATGCCAATGGTTTCTTAAAAATCACCGATCGTAAAAAAGAAATGTTTAAAACTTCTGGTGGTAAATATGTTGCGCCACAAGTATTAGAAAATTCCTTCAAACAATCTCGTTTTATCGAGCAAATTATGGTAATTGGCGATGGCGAAAAAATGCCAGCCGCTTTCATTCAACCGGCATTTGATTTTGTAAAAGAATGGGCAATAAGACACCAAGTTGACTTAGGAAATTCTAATGAAGACCTATGCAAGAATCCAAAAGTTATTGCTCGTATTCAAGAAGATATTGATAAAGCCAACAAAAAATTCGGTAATTGGGAACAAGTAAAACGTTTTGAATTAACGCCAGATATTTGGTCAATAGACGCAGGGCATTTAACGCCAACTATGAAATTAAAACGTAAAATTATCAAAGAGAAATACCAAACCCTTTACGATAAAATTTATCAATCCTAAAATGAAAAAACTTTTTTTTGTAATTATATTTTTATTGTCCTTTTCTGGATTTGCACAAAATTCAAAAAAAACATACACATTACATCTTGGCGAAAAAGATAATGATACTTTGGTGTATGAAATGGAATTATATGACAATTTCACTTTTGTAAATCGCAAATACTCGAAAAAAATAACAGACACTACAAATGATTATAAAAATTGGATGGTAGAAATAAGAAAAGGGACATTCAAAAAAGAAAAAGGTTTTTTTAGACTTACTCAAATTGACGGAGACCAAAGCATGAATGACAGTTTAATAAAGATTGTATTTCGTCAAATTTGGTTTTATAGTTGCCCCGATGAAAAGGGAAAAGTGAGGCATTGCAGATCAATGACATATCATAGAGTTGACTAGTAAATATAGATACTAAAACAAATACAGTATCTCAAAACAAATAAAATAATTATACTTTAGTAGGTTCCTTTAACCCAATACCCTTTACCTTATACCCAAAAAACTAATGCTCTTCGTCTTTTCCTAAAACTTTAGAATCTACAGGAATCGCAGGTTGAAACATAAGTGTTTGTTTGTAGTACAAATAAAAACCTTTGTTGGTTCGGAATTCAAAATCTTTATATTTAAAGTTTTGGTCTTCACTTTCTCTTTTAAAAACAATGGATTCTTTAGAATCTGGCAAGAAAACTTCCGCAATTAGGCTATCTTCTTCCACAAAGAAAAAGGCATTTTTTCTTCTGGCTAATGAATCTCTTTCAATAGAAGTTAAGCGGTAGCCTTCTTCAAAAACACGTACACATTTTTTGTACATATTAGACCATTTATAGCCCGCTTTTAAATCGCAACCATTTTCGTTTTTATCATCATTTACCTGATTCTTCACGATAGAATCCATTTCCGTGGTATCTTTTGGTGGATTCTTTAAAATATAATCGCAAGAAAATAGCGATGTCAATACTAAAATATATAAAAGTTTTTTCATTTTTAATTTAGCGTTTCTTGATAAATTAAGGTTTCTACGGTTTCAAATTCGGTAGGTTTATCGGCATTATGAAAGTATTTAATCAGCACTTCGCCCCAAACTTTACCATCAGAAAAATTAGCAATAATCCATCTATGATTTAAAATTTTTATGTTATTAATCAAAAACGGATTGTCGCCAATTTGATCATATGAAACGTATTTATTTCCTTTTTTATCGGCATTAAAAGCAGTTAAATCTTCTTTTACTTTCGTTTGTAACGCTTTTATATTGTATTCAAAATAATATTCTTGCGCATTTTCATTAGTGGCTAAGGAAAACATATCATTGTCACGTAATTTCGCAATGGTATCTTGTGCTTTTTTTAATTCCTTTTTACTAATTGTAGACACTTCTTCGCTTCTTTTCAAGATGTTTGAAGAATTTACAAATTGAAAAATATTAATTAATACTAAAAATACGATTCCGTAAAGCAATAAACTTTTTTTCATTTTTATATTTATTTTATTTCTATTTCTAAATTATCGTAAGCCAAAAATACGTTATCTGGCAATTGTTTTTGTACTTCTTCGTGTAATCCTAAAATATGACTAATATGTGTTAAATACGCTTTTTTAGGTTGCACCAAATTTATAAAATGTATAGCTTCTTCAATGTTAAAATGCGTAGTATGTGGTTCAAATCGTAACGCATTGATAACCAATACCTCCACATTTTTAAGTTTTTCTAATTCAGAATCTGCAATGGTTTTTACGTCCGTTAAATATACAATATCTTTTATTCTGTACCCAAAAACTTGTAAAGTTCCATGCATCGCATTGATTGGAATTATGGTCTGATTTTTAATCGTTATATTCTGATTATTTATTACTTCAATGGGCAACACAGAAGGCGCACCTGGATATTTATTATCTTTTTCAAAGATATAATCAAATCGCCTAGCTAAATTTTGCAACACGCGCGAATGTCCGTAAACTGGAATGTCGCCTTGTTTAAAATAAAACGGACGAATATCATCTAAACCAGCTGTATGGTCTGCGTGTTCATGAGTAAAAAATAGTGCATCAATATGCGAGCAGCCGCTGGCAAGCATTTGCTGGCGAAAATCGGGACCGCAATCAATTACTACAGAAAAATCCTCGTCGTGTATCCAAACTGCAACGCGCAATCGTTTGTCTTTTACATCCTCACTCAAACACACAAAATGTGTACTTCCAATTACTGGAATGCCTTGAGAGGTACCTGTGCCTAAGAAGTATAATTTCATATGTTTAATTTTTTTTAGCGGTAACAACGGTTATCGCCTTTTTAATCTTCGGTGTTTGCTTGCACAAACTTTTTGTTAATGGCGATTTCCATATTTATGTATTTGATACACTAAAAAGATTACCTACTACATTTTTAGTTAAGTGTTATTATATTGTTATGATAGTAATTTCTTTTTTACAAAAATAACAAAATACTCTTGTTAAAACCTATAATTTATTAACTTTGCATAGTAATTTAATTTGCTTAAAAACACATTTTGAATAAATGAGAACTGAAATCACATTAAGAGGAGACAAAGCAATTGAACAAATTCCTTCTACAAAGGACAAAGCACTCCGTATTAATTTAAACGAAAATATATATGGAACCTTTGCTGAAATTGGTGCCGGACAAGAAACGGTGAGGCATTTTTTCAGAGCTGGAGCTTCTTCTGGTACGATTGCAAAAGCGATGTCTGCCTACGATAAAGATTTTAGTGATGCCATTTACGGAATTGAAGAAGATGGAAGATATGTGACAGAAAGCCGATTAAGAAAAATGCTTACGCACGAAACGAAACTTATTGAAGATCGTTTAAAAAGAGACAAGCACCCAAATAAAATGTTTTTTAGTTATGCGAATACCGTAGCGACTATTGATTTTGCAAAACAATTTAAAGGACACGGTTGGGTAGGAATTAAATTTCAAGTAGAACCCGACCAAGCGTATAATGAAATTTTAATTCACATTCGTTTTAAAGAAAATGATGCGCGTTTGCAACAAGAAACCTTAGGTATCTTAGGCGTAAACTTAATTTATGGTGCGTTTTACAAACACAATGATGCTAAAAAATTATTGCGTTATTTATACGACCATTTAGAAAAAGACCAACTTGAAATTGATACTATAAATTTCTCAGGACCAAGTTTTGCAGATGTAGATAACAGATTAATGAGTTTACAATTGGTAAAATACGGTTTTACAGATGCTGTAATGTTTAATCCGGAAGGAAAAAATATTTTACCAGCAGCTGTTTTATATAAAAAAAATATTTTAGCATTACGTGGTAGTTTCCGACCTGTAACTAAAGTAAATATGGACATGTATAAGCAATCTTACGAGATGTTTATACAAGAAAATAAAGTAAGTAAAGAAAATACTTTTGTGGTTTTTGAAATCACGCTTTCTAACTTAAAAGCAGAAGGTGAAATTGACGAAAGAGATTTCTTAGATAGAGCAGAACTTTTATGTGCTTTAGGTCAAACGGTAATGATTTCTAACTTTCAAGAATATTATAAAGTATTAGAATATTTCTCCTCTTTTACGAAATCCCGTACTGCTTTAGCCATGGGTGTGAGTAATTTAGTAGAAATTTTTGATGAGAAATACTACCGTCATATGTCTGGTGGTATTTTAGAAGCATTTGGTAAATTGTTTTACAGAGATTTAAAAGTGTATTTATATCCGATGAAAGATCCAGAAACGGGTGAAATTATTACTTCTGAAAACTTAAAAGTGCATCCGAGAATGAAAGAATTATATAAGTTCTTTAAATACAACGGAAAAGTTACCGATATTGAAACTTACGATGCCAAAACTTTAGATATTTTCTCTAGAAAAATATTAAAAATGATTGCTAAAGGCGAATCTGGCTGGGAAGATATGCTACCAGATGGTACCGCAGAAATCATTAAAAAAGACCATTTATTTGGCTATCAAAAAGAAAAAGAATTAGCCAAGTCATAAACTAAAAATTCCTGATAAATTCAGGATTTTTTTTACAATTTTTTCACTACAAAAGTGACAATTCCCCAGATAATAAAATTATTTTCCTCTGTAATTTCAATGGGTTCAAAGAGTTTATTTTCTGGTAATAAGAGCAAACTATTTTCTTGTACTTTAATTCGTTTCACGGTAAATTCGCCATCGATAAAACAAACGGCGATTTTTCCGTCTTGAGGTTCCATACTTTTATCGATTACTAAAATATCTCCATCATCAATTCCGGCACCCGTCATAGAATTTCCATTCGCTTTAGCATAAAAAGTAGCCAACGCATTTTTTACTACTATTTGATCAATACTTACTCGTGTGCCGTCAAAATCTGCTGCTGGAGAAGGAAATCCTGCTTTAATTCCACTTGAAATATAAGGCATTTCTATATTGCTTTCCGTATTTGGAATAAAAAACAATAATTTATTTTGTGCTAACATTTTATATCTAATAATTCTTTAAAATCTGTGGTATATTTTTTGGATAAAAAATTTTGCTTCATTTTCCAAGTGCGTTGTAAATCTTGATTCCCGAGTCGGATTTTTCGTTCGCCGGTTTTCTTTCGGATATCATCCATTACTTTCATTAATTTTTCGTGTTTCGGATTTTCTTCTACAAATAAATTAAATTGCTTTTGATCTTGCGGAATAATATCCGAAATAATAATTCCCGCTTTTGTATAAGTTTCGCCAGGCTGAAACAATTTTTCTAACATTTTAATAGCCGTGGTACTTATTGTCAAACTTGATTGTGTGGCAAAAGGCATCGTTTCGTAAAGGGTAAAATTATAACGTTCATTACCTGCTTTATACTTGTCTTTTCTGAGATACAAAACCAAACCGTAACAACACGATTTTTGCATACGTAATTTTTCGGAAGCAACTGTTGCAAAAGTAGAAACGCGCTCTTTCAATTCGCTTAAATTGGTTATTGATTTTTCAAAAGTTCTCGTTACCGCTATGTTTTTTTTGGCTTCTGGTTGTTGCTCCAATTCTAATACAGATTGCCCTAAAAGTTCCGCACGGAGTCGTTTTCCTACCACGCCCATGGTTCTTTTAATAAAATCTTCATTATGTGGTGCCGTAAAGTCATAAGCCGTAACCATTCCAAAAGCCTTCATTTTTTTAGACAACCGGAAACCTATACCCCAAATATCTTCAACTTTTGTCCATTTTAAGGCTTTGATTCGTTTTTCTTCGGAATCAATAACATAAACACCGCCTGTTCTAACTTGAAACTTTTTAGCAATTCTGTTGGCGACTTTACTCAGCGCTTTCGTTTCGGCAAAACCAATACAAACTGGCAATCCAATCCATTTTTGCACCCGTTGTTTCATTTGCAAACCACAAGTTTCAAAATTAGTTGTATTGGTATTTTTAAAATTAAGAAAAGCTTCGTCTATACTGTAATTTTCGATATCTGGTGTAAAAGCACTTAATACCTCCATAACACGTTTGCTTAAATCGCCATACAGCGCATAATTGGATGAAAAAACAGCGATTTGATGTTGTTTGATTTCGTTTCTAATTTGAAACTCAGGTACACCCATAGCAATGCCTAGCGCTTTAGCTTCATCACTTCTAGAAATCACACAGCCATCGTTATTAGATAAAACTACAACTGGTTTTTTTTGAAATTGAGGTTGAAAAACACGCTCACAAGACACATAAAAGTTATTACAATCGACCAATGCAAACATAGCGTAAAGGTACAATTTTGACTTGGAAAATAGATTGAAAATTTATTAACAATCGAAATATTTTAAAACAAAAAACCCCAAATTCCTTAATAAAATTTGGGGTTTATTATCTGAAATCTATTTAATTACACGTGTAACGCTCTATTTGCAGTTGCTGCTAAAGCGGCTTCTTTAATGGCTTCGGAAAAAGTAGGATGTGCGTGTGACATTCTTGAGATATCTTCTGCAGATGCTCTAAATTCCATTGCGGTAACCGCTTCTGCAATTAAATCCGCACAACGTGCACCAATCATATGAACCCCTAACACCTCATCTGTTTTGGCATCGGCTAATATTTTTACAAATCCGTCCGTGTCGCCTCCTGCTCTAGCTCTTCCTAATGCTTTGAATGGAAAACTTCCCGCTTTAAACGCGATGCCTTCAGCTTTTAATTGCTCTTCTGTTTTTCCAACAGCTGCCACTTCTGGCCAAGTATATACTACACCAGGAATTAAATTATAATCGATATGAGGTTTTTGTCCGGCTAAAATTTCTGCAACTAGTACACCTTCTTCTTCCGCTTTGTGCGCTAACATGGCACCACGAACTACATCTCCAATTGCATAAATATTAGCTGCAGAAGTTTGTAAATGATGGTTTACTTCAATTTGCCCTCTATCAGTAACTTTTACTCCTGCATTTTCTGCATGTAAACCATCCGTATAAGGACGACGACCTACAGAAACTAAAGAATAATCCCCTTCTAATGTAATGATTTCTCCTTTTGCATTTTCTGCTTTTACAGTGACTACATCTCCTGCTCTATCCACAGATTGTACTTTATGTGAGGTATAAAATTTCATACCCTGTTTTTTCAAGACTTTTGTTAATTCTTTAGATAAAGAAGCATCCATTCCTGGAATAATTCTATCCATAAATTCTACTACAGAAACTTGAGCGCCTAAACGAAGATATACTTGTCCTAGCTCAATTCCAATAACACCACCACCAATAATTACTAAATGTTTTGGAACTTCTTTTAATTTTAAAGCTTCTGTTGAAGTAATGATTCTGTCTTTATCTAATTTGATAAAAGGTAATGAGGAAGGTTTAGAACCTGTAGCAATAATGATGTTTTTTGATTCGATGATTTCTGAAGTTCCGTCTGCTTTAGATACCTTAACAGAAGTAGCGCTTTCAAAAGAACCTAAACCTTCAAAAACAGTAACTTTATTTTTATCCATTAAGTATTTTACACCACCAGAAGTTTGATCTACTACTGCTTGCTTTCTGGCAATCATTTTTTCTAAATTTACTTTTACCTCACCAGAAACTTCAATTCCGTGGTCTGCAAAGTGTTGCAATTCTTCATAATGATGTGAGGAGGCTAATAATGCTTTTGATGGAATACATCCTACATTCAGACACGTTCCACCAAGCGTTGCGTATTTTTCAATAATTGCTGTTTTAAATCCTAATTGTGCACAACGAATAGCGGCTACATATCCTCCAGGTCCAGAACCAATAATGGTTACATCAAATTGACTCATAAATATATTTTATAAAATGTTATAGTATGTTTTTAAAGTACAAAAGTAAAGTTTTTATATAAATATGTATCGCTATTTTGCGAAAAAACTTTACTATTTTTAATTCAACACAAATGAAGTAGAATTTTTCACTTCTCCAATCATAAAAGTACTATGCGTACTACCAATATGCTGCAAAGTGGTTAACTTAGTAACCATAAATTCTCTATATTCTTCCATATCTTTTACGCAAATTTTCAGTATATAATCGTAGTCGCCACTTACATGAAAACATTCTAAAACTTCCGTTAGTGTTACTACTTCTTTTTCAAATTCGGAAATTAAGTCTCTTGAATGTTTAATTAATTTCACGTGACAAAACACAACAAATCCTTTATTTATCTTAGTTTTATCTAAAATGGTAGCATATTTACTAATAATGCCTTCACGTTCCAATTTTTTTATGCGTTCATATACTGCGGTTACAGATAAATTTAATTTACCAGACAATTCTTTTGTTGTTTTTTTTGAATCGATTTGCATCAATTCTAATAATTTTCTATCAATTGCATCCATACGTGTCGTAATTTATTTGGTAAAAATACATAAAAAACCAAAATTAATGATAAATAATCTATAATTAATACATATTACAGATAAATAAACTAAATTTTAAGGTACTTATTGAAATTTTAATTTATTATTTTCAATTTTGATAGATAAAACTAAATCATCATGAGCAAATTTAATCCAGCCGACAAAATACAAGATTTACAGTATTTTGGCGAATTTGGAGGGGTAAACCCTTCTATATCCGATTCATCTACCTACACGTTTCTTTCAGCTAAAACTATGTTTGATACCTTTGAAGGTAATGCAGAAGGATGTTATTTATATTCCAGACATTCTTCACCTAGTAATTTGTATTTAGATAAAGCGTTAGCAGCAATGGAAGGCACTGAAACCGCTAATGTTTCTGCTTCTGGTATGGGCGCTATTACGCCAACAATTTTACAACTTTGCGGACAAGGAGACCACGTGGTTTCTAGCAGAACCATCTATGGAGGGACCTATGCCTTTTTGAAAAATTTTACACCAAGATTGGGTATAAAAACTACTTTTGTTGACATTACTAAATTAGACCTTGTAGAAGCTGCCATAACGCCAGCAACTAAAGTTTTATATTGTGAAACAGTGAGTAATCCCTTGTTAGAAGTAGCCGATATTGCTTCATTAGCTAAGATTGCGAAAAAACATAACCTTAAATTGGTAGTGGACAACACTTTTTCACCTTTATCGGTATCGCCGGCAAAATTAGGTGCTGATATTGTTATTCATTCCTTAACAAAATACATCAACGGAAGTTCAGATACGGTGGGTGGTGTAACATGTGCTAGTCAAGAATTTATTAACGATTTAAAAAACGTAAATTCTGGTGCCAGTATGTTATTAGGTCCTACAATGGATAGTTTGCGTTCGGCATCAGTAATGAAAAACTTAAGAACGCTTCATATCCGAATGAAGCAACACAGTCATAATGCCATGTACTTGGCACATAAGTTTGAAGCTGACGGCATAAAAACTGTTTATCCAGGTTTGGCTAGTCATCCTAGTCATGAAATATATAAAAATATGATTAATCCAGAATATGGTTTTGGAGGCATGATGACTATTGACGTAGGAAGTTTAGAAAAAGCCAATGCCTTAATGGAATTAATGCAAGAAAGAAATTTAGGCTATTTGGCGGTAAGTTTAGGATTTTACAAAACCCTTTTTAGCGCACCAGGAACATCCACATCTTCTGAAATTCCTTTAGAAGAACAAGCAGAAATGGGTTTAACTGATGGATTAATCCGTTTTTCTATAGGTTTAGACAACGATATTGAAAGAACGTACCAAAGTATGCACGCTTGCATGAAAGAATTACATATACTTTAATAAACATATTCAAAATATATTATCCGTCCTGAAATAATTCTGGACGGATTTTTGTATTTATTTTATGGCTTTTAAGACAATTTACTAATAAACTTCGAATAGGGATCTTTAAACTGAAAGCCATCTTCGGTTCTTTCCTTTGATAGTTTTTTATATTCCACTAAGGCCCAAAGGATAAATTCTTTAAGGAAATAGATGTCTGAAATAGGAATTTCTGGTTGGTATTTTTTAATTAATTTTTCTAATGGTTGTACCTCATCAAGGATATTTCTGTATGCTTCATCAGAACAATCATCCGTTAATTCAAAACCGGATTCGTTGAAAAACCATTCCGTAACTTCGGTGTATGGTGTAGATACATCTTGTTTCTCTAACTTTTCAATTTTAGGAAAATAACCTGGAAAAAAAGTATGAATCGCATTGACAATTAAATATTGTGCTACTACTCCAGCGCCTTCTTGTTCGCCTTCGTAAACCAATTCTACTTTTCCAGTTATGGCTGGGATAATTCCCAAAAAGTCAGACAAACGAACCGTTGTTTTTTCTTCTCCGTTTTGTAAGGCCCTGCGTTCTGCAGTACTAATCAAATTCTCATAAGCGGTAATACTCATACGTGCTGAAACCCCACTTTTCGCATCAATGTATTCAGATTCTCTAGCTTCAAAACCTACTTGCTCTAACAAATCTTTTGCTAAATTAGGCACATGCACTAAAGACGTTTGATTTTCGTCTAATTTAGCTTCTTGCGTAGTAATAATTTTAGCAATTTCAATAGTTTCTGGATAATGTGTTAATATTTGCGAACCAATTCTGTCTTTTAAAGGCGTTACTATACTTCCACGATTGGTATAATCTTCTGGATTTGCAGTAAAAATAAATTGTAAATCTAAAGGCATTCTTAATTTAAACCCACGGATTTGAATGTCGCCTTCTTGCAAAATATTGAATAACGCTACTTGAATACGAGCTTGTAAATCAGGCAATTCGTTGATTACAAATATACATCTATTGGCACGAGGAATCATTCCGAAATGAATCACTCGCTCATCGGCATAGGATAATTTTAAATTGGCCGCTTTTATTGGATCTACATCACCAATTAAATCGGCAACTGTAACATCTGGAGTCGCTAATTTTTCGAAAAAGCGCTCGCTTCTATGTAACCAAGAAATAGGCGTATCGTTTCCTTTTTCAGCAATTAAATCTATTGCAAAACGAGAAATTGGATGTAACGGATCGTCATTAATTTCAGAACCGGTTACAAACGGAATGTACTCGTCTAAAAGTTCGACCATTTTTCGAGCCAAACGTGTTTTTGCTTGACCGCGTAATCCCAATAAATTAATATTATGACGTGATAAAATAGCACGCTCCAATTCTGGAATAACAGAATTCTCAAAACCGTGGACACCTGTAAAGGTTGGTTGTTTGGCTATTAGTTTGTTTCTTAAATTCGTACGTAACTCTTCTTTTATGTTTTTAGATTGATATCCTGATTGTATCAATTCCCCTAATGTTTTTATGTGTATCATAGTTGTATTTTTAACCGTAAATTAGCAGATGCTGTTTTATGTTCGTTTATTATTTGATGTTGCTTATTTTAGTTTCTTTTTTCTATTCGCTTCGTAATCTTGGAAAATCATTTCTCCTAAACCACTTAAACCCGTGTAGAAGGCTTTTCCTTGATTGGCTTCCGTAAATTTATCTACAAATTGTTGCAAATAGGGATCGTTAGCAATCATAAAAGTGGTAATTGGAATATGTAATTTTCTGGCTTGAGCGGCTTGTGTGTAGCATTTTTCAACAATATATTCGTCTAAACCATTACTATTCATGTAATACGAGCCATCTTTTTCCCGAACACAGCTAGGTTTTCCATCAGTAATCATAAAAATTTGTTTGTTGGTATTGCGTTTTCTTCGCAGCATGTCCATTGCCAACTGCAAACCAGCAACAGTATTGGTATGATAGGGTCCTACTTTTAAAAAAGGTAATTCTTTTATAGAAATTGGCCAAGCATCGTTACCAAAAACTAAAATGTCAATGGTGTCTTTCGGATAACGAGTAGTGATAAGTTCCGCTAGCGCCATAGCTACTTTTTTAGCAGGAGTTATTCGGTCTTCACCGTACAAAATCATACTATGAGAAATGTCAATCATTAAAACAGTACTCATTTGAGATTTGTAGTGCGTATCTTCAATTACCAAATCATTTTCAGTAAGTTGAAAATCACCTATTCCATTATTGATTTGCGCGTTTTTTAGACTTTCTGTTAATGAAATTCTATCTAAAGCGTCGCCAAAATTATAACTTCTAAGTTCGCCCGTAAGTTCATCGCCACCTCCAAGTTGTTTCGATTTGTGATTGCCACTACCCGATTTATTAAGATTTCCAAAAATTTGGTCCAAAGCAGCTTGACGAATAAGACGTTCCGTTTTTGAAGTAATAGTAACTTCACCCGTTCCATCGCCCATTATTTCTTCACGAATGAAACCTTTTTTCTTTAAATCTTCAATAAAATCTTCAATAGAATAGTCTGGAGTGGTTAATTTGTATTCGGCATCAAGTTCCCGAAGCCAATCTATAGCTTCGTCGAAATCACCAGAAGTATGTACAATTAATTCTTTAAAAACACCAAAAAGGACTTCAAACGGTGTCTTAAATGGCTTTTCATACGATTTAAAATAAAACCCTTTTTTCATGTTATAAAATTACAAGGTTAGTTTTTAATGACAAGAAAACGATTGCTAATTTTTAGTTAAAACTAATAAAATTTACCGTCCACATAAAACCAGTTATTTTGAAAAAATATAAATGTAGATTTTTCGTGATGGATTTGTGGGATTTTGTTTTCATCGAAAAAGTAGGCTTTAAATTCTACGGTATTTTCAGTACTGTTTAGAATTTCTAATTTTTGCCAAATGTTTTGTTTTGCCCAAGTCAAAATATCTGATTTATTCGTATATTTTTTTTGAGATATATGTGTGGTGTTATATAAATATTCGGCATTATGAAGACAAAATGCTGTAAATCTGGAACGCATTAATTTTTCAGCTGTGGGTACAATTAAGTGCTCCTGAATATAGGGCAAACAACATTCTTGGATGCTAATAAGGCTGCCACAAGGACAAAGTTTAATGTCTTCCATTTTGGATTTTAAGTGCTAAATGTTTCAGCAAAACCTGATATTTACTTAATTCAATTAAATGGTCATCTGACACCACTTCATCAATTAAATTTTCCACTTCCTCACTCACTTCAAGCAGCAAAAGTTGGGCGATATCCCAATCTTTTTTTGCTAACAAATCAATAATTGTTTGAACTTTTGGCTTTAAATTAACTAGTTGTTGAGAATGCATTACTGGTTTTTAAGCGATTGCTTGTATTGTTCTAATATAGATGCTTTTTTAGCTGCAGACGTTTGTTTTGTTTTTTGAATTTTCTTCAAATGATTGTCCAATTGCTTTTTATGCTTGTCTTTATTTATGGCATTATTTCTTCCCATGTTGCAAAATTTTCTTCAAATTTACGAAACTTTCGTTGGTATTAGTCAATTCTGTTAGCATTTTCGATTTAATTACTTCAAAATCATCGAAAACTAGGTGTTTCGCCCAAGAAGAATCTTTTAATACTATTTTGATTTCTTTAATCCTTTTTGCTATATCCGATGCATTTCTGAGTAGTTGATGATCGTAATTTGGATGGTCTTTATGATTAAAATGGACTTCGTTATTGTCAATATCAATTACAATAAAAAACAATTTTTCTGTTTCATTATTTGGATAAAAATCTGTCCATTTCGCAAATCCAACAATTTCTGTTTGATTTTTGTAGCTAGAATTAGGAATCAATCTCCATCTGCAATTGGCGGCTCTTCCCCAATGATTGGATTTTCGGTAAACACCTAATTCTGTATAATAATAGGTACTTCCAGAAGTACTTTTATAGCCCAATTTCAAATCTACCAAAGCAGTACTTTCCACTTGCTGAAACAGGCAAAAGGTATGTTTGTGAAAATTAAATTTATCATAATTATTCATTTTGTAAATATAGTGATATCTATTTTGGATTTTTAATCGATTTTAGTATTACTAAAAAAATACTACATTTGCATTTATTAAAATTAAAAACTGAATTTTTCAGGATAACCATTTAGAAAAAAAACAATGAAACAAGTAGTACTATTATTTTCGGCATTGATATTAATTTCTTGCAATAAATTTAAAGTTCAAGGAACAGCAAAAGGAGTGAAAGACGGCACCAAAGTATTTTTAGAAGGTTCTGGTGAAATGGGTCCGATTGCAATGGATACAGTAGAAATCAAAGAAGGAAAATTTGAATTTGAAGGAAAAAGCGAACTTCCAGAAATTGGAATTATTAGTATTGATGGTGTAATTGACCCACAATATCAATCAAAAAAAGCACTTCCTTTTATTATTGAAAGTGGTACTATAGAAATTGCTTTTGATATCAAAGACATTCAGAAATCTAGAATTTCAGGAACAACTGACAATGACTTGTTCCAAAAATATACAGATGAATCGGTTATTATTAACAAACCGATTATGGATTTTCAGAAAAACAATAATGAGGCAATGAAAAAAGCTATGGAAACGAATGATGTAGCGGTTCAAACGCAATTAAATCAAGAATATGGCAAACTAGCGCAGTCTATTTCTGCAAAGATGGATGCGAAATCTAAAGATTTTATGAAAAACAATCCGAGTTCAATACTTTCGATGTTGCTTTTAGAAAATTATGTTAGCCGAGGAATGATGCAAGGAAAAGAGGCCAAAGAAGCATTTGATAAATTAGACAAAAAACTACACGGAACTAAAAGCGGTAAAAACGTAAAAAAAGCATTGGACGCACAATTAAAAGCTGCTGCTCCAGAAAAAAAAAAGTAACTAAAGCGCCAGATTTTTCTGCAAAAACGCCAGAAGGCAAAACCGTTTCGTTAAAAGAATCGTTAGGAAAAGTTACTATAATTGACTTTTGGGCTTCGTGGTGTGGACCTTGTAGAGCAGAAAATCCAAATGTAGTTGCCATTTATAACGAACTACACAGTAAAGGATTAAATATTATTGGTGTTTCTTTAGATGAAGAGGCTTCAAAATGGAAAGCTGCAATTGCAAAAGATAAATTAACATGGACTCAGGTTTCTAATTTAAAAGGTTGGGAAGATCCTATTGCAACGGCATATGAAGTTGATCAAATTCCTGCCACATTTATATTAGATGCAAAAGGAAATATTGTTGCTAAAAACCTTAGCGGCGAAGAATTAAAAGCTAAAATTAAAGAAGTATTAGGTGTAAAATAATAAATAATTATCCCATTTAGTTTGAAAGAATTAAATGGGATTTTTTTATGCTATTAATTTCCAGAACGTTATTAAAAATTTTATACATTACATAAAAATAAGTTTGCCACAATAAAAAACAATTCTATATTTG